>Ga0224523_1000835_pt1 | contig 14338 bp, 12 predicted proteins | sample CFST50metaG_FD_182732 | JGI IMG/M metagenome (GOLD analysis project Ga0224523, IMG submission 182732) | Peat soil microbial communities from Stordalen Mire, Sweden - C.F.S.T50 | ecosystem: Environmental > Terrestrial > Soil > Wetlands > Peat | place: Sweden: Norrbotten County, Stordalen Mire...
TAAGTTTCATAAATAGTTATATAAAAAGACCGCTCACCTGATAAAATAATAATGCTATGATATATGCAGCTCCAGTAGTATAAAATGCTGAAAATAATGCCCATTTTAATGCACCTGATTCTCGACGAATGCTGGCTATAACAGCAATACACGGAAAATAAATGAGAATAAATAACATAAAACTAAAGGCCACTCTTGGAGTGAAAACTTTCTGACCCTTTTTGTTGCCTGTTTGATAAGTCTGCTCCTGCATTTTCTTAATCTGTGAGGTTGAAACCTTACCTGAATGCAAATCAGTTTGATAGAGAACTCCCAGAGTTCCAACTACAACTTCTTTGGCTGCTATGCCTGTAATAATTGCAACACTCATTTTCCAGTCAAATCCCAAAGGGGTCATAATCGGTGTTATAAATTGTCCAATTCGTCCTATATATGAATTCTGTTGCCTCAGACTCTCCTTTTCAAGATAAATTTTGTTCAATTTATCTTCTTTGATTTGATTAATGATCTTTAAATTAGTATTTTGAGTAAGATATACCTCATGAGAATATTGCTTATTCACCAAATCACTCTGAACTTTGTAGGTTTGCTCACCTTTAAATTCCCGGGGAAAATAACCCAATGCCCAGATTACAATTGATGCCGTTAAAATAATACCCCCAATTTTTTTTAGGTATTGTTCTGCCCGATGCCACATGTGTTTTGATAATGTCCGCATAGTTGGCATGCGGTAGGGTGGAAGCTCCATTACAAACGGGATATCGGGATTGGGAAACAATACTTTTTTAAAGAAGAGTGCTGAGCCAATAGCTAATATTACACCAATCATGTAAATTGAAAATAAAATGGTTCCTTGATAATAGGGGAAAAAGGCACTGATGAGAAGTATATATATTGGTAAACGTGCACTACACGACATGAATGGTAAGATAAGCATAGTGATCAATCGGTCACGACGGCTTTCAATTATGCGTGTTGATAAAATTGCAGGTACATTGCAACCAAAACCCATCAATAGAGGAATAAACGATTTTCCATGAAGGCCAATTTTATGCATGGCTTTATCCATGATGAAAACAGCTCTGGCCATATAGCCTGTATCTTCCATTAGCGAGATAAAGAGATAGAGGAGAAGGATATTGGGTAAAAAAGTTATTACGCCACCAACGCCACCAATAATACCTTGAATAATCAGATCCTTAAGTATCCCATCAGTCATAGATTGATTGAGTAATACTGAGATAGAACTAATCAAAACCTGTATCCAGTTCATTGGATAGCTGCCAAGTTTAAATGTTCCAAAAAATGTCAACCACATGAAAAAGATAAATATTGGAATTCCCCAAACTTTATGTGTAATGATGATATCTATTATCTCACTGGTCTTTCTCTTAGTAACGGGATTTGCCTCGAGTGTTTCTTTTAATGCACCTGCAATAAAACCATATTTTGCATCAGTGATTAAACTTTCAGTATCTTCATTAAGTTCTTTGAAAATATATTTAACCTCTGAATCCCTGGTTTTTAAAATCTGCTGCGCATTGACACAAGTAGCAATCTTGGCTTCAGCTGCTTTATCCAATTCCAATAATTTAATAGCAAGAAACCGTGATGAAATAGCGTAAAAAAGAAAATGATTATCCGGGATACGTATTTTTTCCTGAATAGCAAATATGCTTTTTTCAATTTGAGGTCCATAATTTATATGGATATGGCGTAAAGTTGTATCACGATCTTCATAAACCTCGATGATTTTATCATATAAATCATCCAATCCTTTTCCTTTTGAACCGACTGTAGGAACAAAAGGAATACCTAGTAAATGCCCAAGTTGATGGTAATCAAGTTTGTCACCACTATTTTGTTGTTCATCAAACATATTCAAAGCACCTACTACTTTGATATCCATATCAATTAATTGAGTAGTCAGATATAGATTTCGCTCAAGATTTGATGAATCAATAATGTTTACAACTACATCAGGTGACTTTTCGGAAATATAATCACGGACAAATAATTCTTCAGGAGAATAGGCCGTAATCGAATAAGTTCCGGGCAAATCGGTGACAATAAAAGAATAATCTTTGTGTCTGAAATGCGATTCTTTTGCGTCCACGGTCACACCACTATAATTACCGACTCTTTCTTGAAGACCAGTTGCGAAGTTGAAAATAGTTGTTTTTCCGGAATTCGGGTTTCCGACAAAAGCTACGTTTATTACTTTTCGGGATGCATCTGCAGTTTGATAGAGTAAATCTCCTTCATAAGCACCCATGGATTCTGATTGATGCAATAGTGCTGCTTCAGATTCAGTAACAATCTCTATCATCTCAGCTTCGCTGTTGCGTAATGTAACATTGTACCCCATGATATTATATTCAACAGGGTCACGCAAAGGAGCCTTCTTAACTATGGAAATCTCTTTACCTATAACGAATCCCATTTCAAGAATACGTTTTCGAAATGCTCCACGGCCTCTTACTTTCGTAATAATGGCCTTTTCACCTTTGTTTAAATCAAGTAGCGTCAAAAGTGTGTTATTTAGATTAATTTTAAATTACTGCGAAAATAGTTAATTTTATTGGTTTTGGTGTAATAATCCAATTTTTTTATAATTTTTTAAACATTAAAAAATAAATCATGTTTTACTAATTTGGCTGAAACTACGCTCTATTAAAAATGGAAATATAAATTTGAATAGACCATTCACGGATAATGAATTGTTGTTTGAAACCGATAAATATTAAAGTATTTAAACAATGGATAGTCAGTTATAAATAGAACAATTTAATTCTTTTATTCGAAAATATCTTTATCAAACAATTTTGAACTAGCTGGATAAATCAGAACATGTAAAGCTTGGAGTGATAAAAGCAACTTTGGGCCCCAGTGCTTTTCAAACAATACCACACATTCATTTATGGCGTTCTCTTTAGCACTGATTGAGGGTTTTTGATATAATACTAAAAAATCTTTGATATCCTGATAAACATCTGTAAGAAACTCAGCCAGACTGACTTTTACTGCGGTCTCTTTCTTGTGCACAATATAAAATACATCACCTGTGGAAAAAAGTTTTTTTAACGTTTGAAAAATCAGTTCATATTGTTCTTCAGTTACGAAACGTTCCGTAGTGTCAGGGTTTGTAGCCGTAACTTTCTTTAATAAACTTGCTTTCAGATATAACAAAGGTAGCAAACGATGTAAGATATTTAAAAAATCGTTTTTATCATATTTATCTGAATTATCGAATAATAAACACAACTCGTTACTTATTGTCAATACTTCAATTGCATTTTTGCTGAATACGGGTTCTTTGGGGTCGATTTCCATAATTGTCATCTGATTTTCTGCAAAGATACATCTGATTATTCAAATGTGATGACTTGAGGTTTCTTAACTGTAAAATCTGAAAAACTTGCTGTTGGAACATTTGAAACATCTATAGAAAACCTGTTCGATCTTTCTGGTTCAAGTGGATAAAAAGCTAAACGCAGTTGGAAGGTATTAAATACGAGGTTCTCATTTTTTATGCGAATACCAATTCCTAACCCTGAATACATTTGCTGATTCAGAATAGATCTCGACTCTGAACCAATGAAACCGACATCAAAAAATCCAAAGGTTGAAAACCTAAAACCAAGAATATAAAGAGGGGAAAACATAACGGATTCAAGATTCATAGATAACTTTTGCGTACCACTCAGCGTTTCGCTCTTTAACCCCCTGATTCCATATTTATCATTAATAACTATCAGTTCAGAGCCACTCAGGTTGATACCTCTGACATAACTAAAATTGATGTAATGTCGAAAATGATGTGCACCATGAGTGTACAATTGTGAAGCAAGACTCAGTTTTGTTTTTAATATACCATCTTCATAGACGCCGGAATGAATATATCCTCCCGATTCGATAGAATAATTGATATATCCAAAATTACTTATTCGGTTTCCAGCAGAATAATATCCATCAATGTATGTACGGGTATATGTTTCATCGAATGAATAGCCCCCCTGGATACCAAATAATTTACCATAGGGTATGTCTTCAGAGGCTCCATATCCAAATAATAGATTGTCACGATAATAAGCATTTGAAGAATAAGCTAATCCGCTTATTATAGTAGTATTATTCTTTGCTTTTAAGTAATCTGTTGGAGTAACAATATCTCTATAGCCATATTGAATTTTATCGATACTTAAAGTTGTCACTAATCTATTATGGTTGATCGAGTCCTTCAAAGGTGAATGAAACGGGAAAGCATATCCTAACCATGAATTCAAAATATTATACCGGCTATTCATCAGAATATAATCATTTCCCCTCGTCGTCAATATGTTATGTGAAAATGATAGCCCCCCTGCCAATCGGGTATCAGATGTAAGAAAATTTCTGGTTAAATCGAATCCGATAGATTTATTATCGGTATAATTTGAATAATTTATCTCCCCCGACATGAATAGCTTTTCAATATTTTCGATTCTATAATGCCCTTCAACATAGCGAAGCTGTTCTTTTTTCATCGGATCTACCTGAAACATATTGCTTTGACGATGACCTAGTCCCCATAAATTTATATTGTAAATCCCAAATTTAGTACTGTTTATATTCATTGGTTGAACGATAATACCCAATGAAAATACGTCTTGTGTCAAAATAACAATATCGACAAAATCATTGATTTGTGTATCTGGAAGTACTACAAATTTGACATCTCTGATAAAAGGTAGATCGCGAATGATATGTTCATTTTCCGCAAGAAGAAATGGATTTATCTCATCTCCTTCTTTTACAAGCAATAATTTCCTGAGTTCACTACTCCTGGTATAGATGTGTAGTTTATTTGCAGCATTTTCAATCCATGTAGAATATTTCTGCGTCGTATCATTCACGGATTGACCAAATACCTCTAAACTGACAAAATTGATGCTTCTTATGCGTTTACCCTTGAATTTTATGAAACGGATATGACTTTCCTGTGGCTTTCTGATTTGTTGATTGGTGTCTGAAGCAATAAAAAATAAATGATGGAGTTCGGTAAGGAATTTATTCTTCCAGGCCCTTTTTTGAAGATTAGTGTAAAAGATAGTCGCATTTTTCTGTTCTATTGAAATCGTATCTTTTTTAGCGTCAGGATGAATATTTTGTGCATCGGTAAACCCCATAGACAGATAAGCCAAAAAAATCAGGCTCAATATTTTATAGAGAAATCGTAGTGTTTCATGTTGTTTCATGCCTATCCCGATAAATCGAATCATCCCGATCAACATCGCAAAGATACATTTTTCAATAACATTTCTACAGGACTATGAAAAATTGAGGTAAGGTAGATCAATCGCAAAAGCCTGGGAGAGACTTTTGAAGCAGATTAAACTCATTCTAATTCTCAAGCCCAAAAGAACCTGCAAATAAAATGAAGTGATGAGAAGAGGATATTGATCCAAATATTAATAGACAATTAGGGGATAATTAAGGGGTGTAGCGTACCTGTTCCGTACCTGTAGCGTACATATAGCGTACCTGTAGCGTATATAAGGTATGGAACAGGTACGCTATATGTACGCTACAGGTACGCTATATGGATGAGTTATATACTAATTGTCTGGAAATGGCTTCGGAGTGATCCTCCCATCATCGAAGCTGGATTAAATCGTGTTAAAAGAAAATATTGCGAAGAAAATAATTTATTCCTTTCCATCAGGTTTCAGGGGGTATGCGGAAAGGTCTATAAACAAAAAAAGTCGCCTGAAAGGTGACTTTTTTCGAACTCCATTATTAAGTTTAATTTCTTGCTTCCTTGATACGCGCTTTTTTGCCACGTAATTGACGAAGATAAAAAAGACGTGCTCTTCTAACGATACCACGTTTGTTAACAACAATCTGATCAATTAAAGGTGAATTAACAGGGATAATTCGTTCAACCCCAATACCGCTTGACACCTTACGAATAGTAAAGGTTTCCGTCATTCCTGAACCTACGCGTTGTAAAACAACACCCTGGAACTGCTGGATGCGTTCTTTTTCACCTTCTTTGATTTTATAATGTACAGTGATCGTATCACCAGCTTTAAATTTAGGATGCTCACTTTTAGGGGTAAAAGACGATTCCACAAAATTAATTAATTCCTTCTTATTCATTACTTTATGTATTTAGAGTTCACACTTTTCAAAAAAGAGTGCAAATATACGCCTATTTTCGGATAAATCAAATGCTAAAAGTGAAATAATCAGGACATTTTAATGCTCATTCAAATATGAATGAAATATCCTATATATTTTATGAAATTACATATTGGGTTGAATGGTTTAATCGTATATTATATAGATAATATTCAATCATTTAATAAACCTGGTCGACGTTCCTTAGTACGTTCATAACCCTTTTCCAACTTCCATTTGACGATCTCTTTTTCGTTGCCTGAAAGCAAAACATCCGGGACTTTCCAACCATTGTAATCAGAAGGTCTTGTATAAACGGGAGGAGAGATGAGGTCATCCTGAAATGAATCCGAGAGGGCTGATGTCTCATCATTTAATACACCTGGAATTAAACGAATCAGGCTATCTGCAATAACAGCAGCTGCAAGCTCGCCTCCTGATAGCACATAATTACCAATGGAAATCTCTCTGGTTACAAGATGTTCGCGTATACGTTCATCTATACCCTTATAATGACCACACAATATGATGATGTTCTGATAACACGACATGTGATTGACTGCTTTTTGATTAAGCAATTCGCCATCCGGGCTAGTATATATTATTTCATCATAAGTGCGTTTAGATTTTAGCTGATTGATACAGTCGGCAATGGGTTGTATCATCATCACCATTCCTGATCCACCCCCAAAGGCATAATCATCTACTTTTTTATGTTTATTCTGGGCAAAATCTCTAATGTCATGAAGAAAAATTTCTACCAGTCCCTTTGCTTTTGCTCTTTTAATGATTGAATGATCAAAAGGGCCTAGAAACATTTCCGGAAATATGGTCAATATATCAATGCGCATACATAAAAGTAATAATGAACTGCAAAATTAAGCTTTATTTCAAATGATAGACTCATCCTTATAAAAGAGCTTATCCTAATCTTTGATTCAGAAATGATGAATCTTTTAAAATCACATTTTTGAAAAAAATGATAACTGCTTGAGAATTGCCTGTAATTATTTCATCTGATATAGTATGAAGGATATTCAATTCCTGAAAAGCAAAAAATATCAAATATCTTCTAAAATAATTCCTAATAAATTGATAAAGAAATCAAAATGAAATTATTTAAGGTAATATATTTTTTAGTGAAAATTTTACTGAAAATAATAAAAGGGATTTTACAAAACTATGAAATTAAAATTTATTCAAAAATCCTAATAAAATTCAATACTTCATCTTATTTAAAAATTATTGGATAAACTTTTCAAAATAGGGTAGAAGAGTTAAGTGGAGATTTCATTAAAAAAGATTCTTTTGGATACATATGTACACTTTTGATAAAATCAGGTAAGTATACATATGTGTATCTAAATTTATTACAATACATCTGTGTATATTTGTGAAAAATCTTGAAAAGATAGTAATATTTGTATAATACATATTATATCAGCAATATGTAGCTTGTTATTAAAGTATAAATTAAACATTTAAAGATAACTATTTCATCGAGTCATAATTAAATATATTAATCATAATGCACTGCAATACAGTATTTAAATATTAATCATTAATCAAATTGTTTAAATGGTACATATGTATTCCTAAAATTACATACGTGAATTAATTCAAACTTGATATTTGATTTCATTTAGTGTATATTTGTATCCATAAATTTTTTGCCGATATGCTTGAAAGGATAAATCTCATTTTGAAATCAAGAAATCTAAATGCTGCGCAATTCGCCGATGAGATTGGTGTACAACGGTCCAGTGTTTCTCATATCTTAACAGGTAGAAACAAGGCCAGTTTAGATTTTTTACTTAAGGTATTAACTCGTTATCCAGAAATTGACACCGATTGGTTGCTGACAGGAAAAGGAAAAATGATACATTCGGTATCTGTTAAACCCGAACAGGCTGCCGAACTAAAACAAAAAGAATTTTTCAATTTAAATCAGGGCAACATATTGGAAAAAAGTAATGAAAATATACTTTATCAGGAGACTGATATTCAATATAATAAAAATGATAATCTTGATAATGTCAAGGAAGTATCATCCGAAAATATCAAACAAACGGAAACTGGAATGGGGAAAACTGAAGAACAAAAAAAACCTGAAGAAAGAGTTAGTATAACCCCTTCTGCCAGGCACATTGAGAAAATTGTAATTTTTTATACCGATAAAACCTTTAGTCTATTCAATCCTGAAGATTAATATTTAAAAATTTCAATATCTGAAAAGAAAAAACGACTTTCAATTAAAGCATTCTCATCGCTATCCGAGCCATGAACAGCATTTCTTTGCATATCAATCCCATATGATTTTCTGATAGTTCCAGGATCTGCCTTCTCAGGATTCGTTGCACCGATTAGTTTACGATAATCATCTACTGCATTGTCCTTCTTGAGTATAGCTACGACCAAAGGGCCAGAGATAATAAAATCTACTAAATCATTGAAAAAAGGTTTGTCCTGATGAACAGCATAAAAAGCTGATGCCTGCGCTTTTGACAAATGCATCATTTTAATAGCAATGACTTTGAACTTATTATCTGTTATTGTTGTTAAAATAGGTCCAAGATAATTCATCGAAAGTGCCGATGGTTTGACGATAGTAAATGTGATAGATCCTTTCATATGCGAGATTTTTTACTTTTAATACACTTTGGCAAATTAGATTTACGAAGATGCTGAATTTCTTATTAACTTTGCCTTGAAAAAATAAAAATACACATTTTTTAAGCTCCTTAATCTTGAATCAACAGATTATTGTAAAAATAAAAGACCGAATCCTACAATCAAGTAGTATTGTTATTGTTACACATACAAATCCTGATGGTGATGCGATTGGATCGTCTCTTGGTTTATACCATTTTCTATTATCTTTCAAACCAGCTATCAAGATAAAAGTAGTTGTTCCCAATGATTTTCCCTCTTTTCTGAAATGGATGCCTGCGGTTGATGATATTTTGATTTTTAAGTCAGATAAAATGGCAGGATTGAAAGTAATTGAAGAAGCTGATTTATGTTTTTGCCTGGATTTCAATTCACTGAAACGAACGGATGAGTTAATGCCTTATATCGCTGCTTCAAATTCTTTTAAAATACTTATTGACCATCATCCTCAACCCGAAAACGATTTTGATTTAATGATTTCCTGCATCGAATCTTCATCTACCAGTGAATTGATATACAATGTAATACATGCTTTAAGTGGCGATAGAATACAGAAAAAAGAAATAGCTAGCTGTCTTTATGTTGGAATCATGACGGATACCGGATCTTTCAGTTATTCTTGTCGCAGGGCGGAAACTTATCTCGTGGTAGCTGAGTTAATCCGTATGGGAATAGATTCCGAACTGATTCACCGAAAGATTTATGATACCTATTCTGAAAATAGAATGCGTCTGCTTGGGTATTGTCTTAGTGAGCGATTGACGGTTTTAAAGGAATTTCACACTGCTTACATCTATCTTACCACAGAGGACTTAAGACATTTTGATTATCAGGATGGGGATACAGAGGGTGTTGTGAATTATGCTTTATCTATTGAAGGAATTGTTTTGGCAGTACTGTTTACAGAGAAGGAGGGGAGGATCAGAATTTCCATGCGTTCGAAAGGTGATTTTTCCGTTAATGATCTGGCACGAAAGTATTTTCAAGGAGGAGGACACAAAAATGCTTCTGGTGGTGATTCCTATGTTTCGATGAATGATACCTTGATTTTATTTGAAACAATTTTAAAACATTCTAAAAATGAATTGATCTCCAAAAACTAATCTATATTAAAGCGTTGGTCTAATAATGCATCATAACAATCTGAATAACAGTAAATTAAATTAATTTAAAAATACCTACAAAAACCTTGATAGCAAAACTAATTAATAAAAATATTTTTGTATACATTTGTATACTTCAGAAATCGAGAAAATCAATAATTTAAAACTAATATTTTTGAATAACCAGTTAAAAACCAATAAAATGAGAAACAATTTTTTTAAACTTGCCTTTATGACAGGGATAGCATTGATAGCTTTTGCATCATGTTCATCAAAATATCCCGGTTTTAAGAAGACAAAAGACGGGGTATATTATAAGTTCCTCGTAAAGAATAGTGATTCAACATTAGCAAAGAAGGATGAGATCCTGACTTTGTTCTTGAAGTATAGCTATAAAGATTCTACAATTTTTGCGAGTAAGGGCGAAATGATGCTTCCTTTAGGACCCTCAGAATACAAGGGTGATATTTTCGCAGCACTTGCTATGATGCATAAAGGCGACAGTGCAAGTTTCATGATTAATGCAGATTCATTTTTTATGAAAACAGCTAGAATGCCACAGCGTCCTCCTTTTATTGACAGTAATAGTATGTTGAAGTTTGACGTACGTATGGTCAATCACCAATCAAAGGAAGTAATGGAAAAAATAATGGCTAAAAAGAAGCAAATTGCGATGGATAAAGAACCAGCGCGTATTGCAACTTATTTAAAAGCCAATAACATCACCGTTCAGCCCACTAAAGATGGACTGTATGTCATTGAAGATGTCAAAGGAAAAGGCCAAAAACCAGGTCCTAAAGATTATCTGAAAGTACATTACAGTGTTTCAACTATTGAAGGAAAACTCTTTTATTCCTCTTTTAAAAACCCTGAACCTCATGTAATGCAAATGGAAGGACAATTTGAAACTGCCGGCTTAAAAGAAGGTTTAAGTTTGTTAAATAAAGGAAGTAAAGCACATCTTATTTTACCTTCAAAATTAGCTTTTGGAGAAGGAAATAATTCTGTTGAGCCTTACACTCCATTATTATATGAAGTACAACTTGTAGACGTTTTATCTAAAGCACAGTATGATAAAGAAACAGCACAAAAGGCTAAAGATGCTGCTGCGCTTGCTGATAAAGCAAAAACACAGGAACCTGTGATCTTACAGAAATATCTTTCTGATAATAAAATAACTGTAAAGCCAACACCAACAGGTCTTTATTATATTGAACTGAAAAAAGGTACCGGCACAAAAGCAGCTAAAGGAAAGAAAGTTAAGGTACAATATGAAGGTAAGCTGATGAATGGTACTATTTTCGATTCTTCGAAAAAGAGTGGTAAACCTTTTGAATTTGTTCTCGGACAAAACCAGGTTATTCCAGGTTGGGACGAAGGTATATCAAAAATGAGTGTGGGTGGAAAAGCCAGATTGATCATTCCTTCGAGTTTAGGATATGGTGCTCAGGCAAATCAAGTGATCCCTGCTTATTCATCATTAGTTTTCGAAGTTGAACTTCTTGATGTAAAATAATAATTTGTTAATGACTAAAAAGCCTCTTAAGTAAAAACTTAAGAGGCTTTTTTTATTGACTATTATATCGTTTTATTAAAGTTCAAGTTTATTGATTAACGAGAGTAATTCATTTGGCTTAAAGGGTTTAGCTAAAAAGTCATTCATCCCCGCATTTAAACACTGTTCTTTATCTCTTTCCATCGCAAAGGCGGTAACTGCCATTATTTTAATCGACCTTAGATCATGCTCTTTTTCAAATGCACGGATATTTTTAGTAGCTTCAATTCCATCCATTATTGGCATTTGAATATCCATCAGAATTAAATCATAACTATTTTTCTGATACATCTCTACTGCAATTTTTCCATTTTCAGCTAAATCAACTTTATGTCCTGCTTTGACGAGTGTCGCAATGGCAACTTTTTGATTCAAAAAATTGTCTTCTACTAATAATATAACAAGAGAACGCTTATTTTCATTCAATACAACAGGATGCTCTTTATATTCTGATGGAATAGCTTCAGTGACGGGTAATGAGAACCAATAAGAAGAGCCAATGCCATCAGAGTTATTTTCAAATCCAATATTCCCGTTTAAAAGTTTGACAACATCATATGCAATAGAAAGGCCTAAACCAGGGCTGATAAAATCTTCGCCAATCCGAGTAAAGACTGCCGTATCTTTAAAAATCACCTTTTGTAATTCCGGCGATAATCCAGTGCCAGTATCCTTAATTATAATTACTAATTTTAGTTGTTTGTCCTTAATATTTTGTAATTCAAAAGAAATAGAAACGGTTCCCTCCTTAGTGTTCTTTATACTGTTGTTAATCAGGTTTGTCAGTATTTGTTTTATTCTTTCTTCATCGCTTAAAAGCGATATACTCGAGTCGGATGATGGATTAAAAACAAGATTCAATCCTTTTGCTTTAGCTATTGGGGATAATTGAAGAATCACTGATTCAATTATTGTCTCAATCTTAAACACATTATAATTGATAGCAATCTGTCCGGTCTCAATTATAGAATAATCAAGGATATCATTAATTGTATTCAATAAACTATCGCTTGAACTTGCAATCACATCAATATATTCTTTTTGTTCAGGAGTTATCGGTGTCTGACGCAAAACATCTATCATTCCAATAATGCCATTCATCGGGATACGAATTTCATAACTCATATTTGAAAGCAAGAGGGAAAGATGGTCCTTGGAAGCTTGCATTTCTTTCTGAGTTTTTAGCAATTCATCTTCTTTTTCAATCCGATAAGAAGTCAAAAACTCTTCAAGATATTTAATTCTGTTATTTAACTCTTCTATTTCACTCCTTAGATCTTCTGGAGACTTATCATTTATATTCATCATATCAGAAAATATTATGATTTATTAAATTTACGAAGGTTATTATTTATAATTGTTATTAGTCGGTTCTGATTGATCGGTTTAGCTATATAATCATCAAAACCAGCTTCGAGAAGCCGTTCACGGTCTCCTGTCATAGCATAGGCTGTTTGAGCTACAAAAGGAATGTTTTTATATTCTTTCCACTTATCTTTGACGGCATACATCAGATTAATTCCATCCCAGGGTACCGGCAGATTTATATCAAACAACATGATATCAAATATTTGCCCATAGTCATACCTCTCTTTTAATATTTTCAATGTTTCATCACCATCAACGGCCATAACAATATTATATTTTCCTTGAAGCATACTTTTTAAAACTAACCGATTCATTCGATCATCTTCAACAGTAAAAATATGAATATCTTTAGTTTGAACTGTTTCATCACTAATTATTTCTTTGTTATAAGGAATAACAGATCGTGTGGAAAGGACTAATTCAGCAGGTAGAAAAATAGATACCGTAGTTCCTATTCCCTTTACAGATTCAACAATTATTTCACCTTTCATCAGATTTACAAGCCGTTTAGCCAAAGGAAGTCCCAATCCAGCTCCCTGGTATGCTCTGGAATAACCAAGGCTCTCCTGTCGAAAGGCTTCAAAGATATTAGGGAGATATGAAGAATCGATTCCAATACCCGTGTCTTTTATACGAATAAATACACGCTGTTGTTCCGGCAAGAATCCACTTGATATATTAATAAAACCTCTTTCAGTATATTTTACTGAATTATCAATGATATCAGTTATCACCCGTGACAGATTGCGTTCATCGGCAATAACATTTGGGGTCTCCAGTGTTTGGATATTTAGTCTGATACCCTTATCATTAGCTTTGAAGTTATACAGTTCTGAAATCTGGGAAACAATATATGGGATATTACAGGGTTGGAGAGAAATCTCCAGATCATTGGCTTCAATACGACTTATATCTATGATATTATTGAGTAAATGAAGAAGTCTTTCGCCAGATTGCTGAATCCCATTCGCATATTCATATAACTCCTGATCTTCCATTCTTGATAATTCCGCCTCTAATAATGAAGAGAAACCGATAATACCGTTTAAAGGAGTACGAATTTCATGACTCATATTGGCTAGAAAAGCATTCTTCAGATAGTTTGCCTCTTCTTCTCTTTTCAATGCAATTTTTAATTCTGCATCTTTTTTCTGTCTTTCAACAAGTTCTTGTTCCAGTGCATTGGTCTTGGCGGTAACACGATCTGAAATAAGTTTATCAGCATGTTTTAATTGAAATTGAGTCGATTTTAACTCAGTATTTATATCTTGTATTTTTTTCTTTAATTCTCTGTCTTTCTTAGTAGATCTTACACGAGATATTAAGATGTATACAATGAGAGACAGTAAAATTACTGATAACAAGATAACAGGTAGTGTCATGATTTGGAGACTTAGCATGTGTAATCAAATTTACCAATAAAAATAAGTTAATATATATATCGTAAATAACTTGATTTCGAAAATATTATTTTGGATAT
>Ga0224523_1000837_pt1 | contig 14328 bp, 10 predicted proteins | sample CFST50metaG_FD_182732 | JGI IMG/M metagenome (GOLD analysis project Ga0224523, IMG submission 182732) | Peat soil microbial communities from Stordalen Mire, Sweden - C.F.S.T50 | ecosystem: Environmental > Terrestrial > Soil > Wetlands > Peat | place: Sweden: Norrbotten County, Stordalen Mire...
GTTCTATATGATTTAAAAATCAATTTTTGAGTATTTTTTCTTGCTTGCTTTTTTTGCAATTAATTGAATGAATGACTCCGAGGCAGAGCCATGATGTATTCTTTTGATTAAATGCTTCCATGTCAATAATCGTAACAACGGGAAATGTCACTATGCGGTCGAGCAGGTGATTGCTTTTATCCAAAGCGGTACATTACTACACTTCGGCGAATAATTTGTTATAATATAAATTTTAACAAGCTCATAATGAAAATAATAATAAATTATTTTGAAATTTAAAACGAATTAGTATTTTTGTATCGACAAATATAATTATTTATATATGTTGTGGTTGGCGAATATAAAATAAATTAGATAAAAAATCAGCAACAGTACTTATCTTTGTAATATAAACTATACTTTAACTTAAATAAAACCCCTATGAAAAAATCCTTACTCTTTATTTCTGTTTTTTGCATTCTTTCCATTACCTCATCGGTAATGTCGCAGAGTTTGCAATTGTCTGATAAATCAGGCAGCGTAGCCAACGGTAAAATTTATTATGTTACGGATACCTTGAATTATATGACGTATGAGGGCATTCATATAAAAAATATTTCTACCGGATCAGTAAGTATCAAGGCAAAGAAAATCGAAACAAGCCTTGTTTCCGGGGCTTCGTGCAGTATGTGTTTTGGAGTTAGTTGTTATGGAGCTACAACTTACATTACCCCCACGCCGGTAGTTCTTGCAGCAAATGCATCAGATTCTTCTTTCAGCGGGCATTATGATCCATTTGATACTGAATCTGCCGGTCATTTAGGAGAAAGTATAATTACTTTTGTGTTCTTCAATGTTGCAAATACAACGGATTCAGCATGGATCGTCGTTCACTTCAATGCAACCCTTGCCGGAATTAATGAGGCTAATTTAGCAAAGGCTGAAATTTCAAATCCTTATCCAAATCCCGCTGTAAACATTACCTCTGTTAATTACACATTACCGCAAAACACATTAAATGCAAAAGTAGTTTTGAATAATTTGCTTGGTTCGAAGATCATGGAAGTTCCTGTTTCCGACCAAACAGGAACACTTAAGTTCAATACAGAGGAAATGAAAAGTGGTATTTATTTCTATAACTTCTACGTAAATGATGTATTGGTCTCAACAAAGAAATTAATAGTAAAACATTAAACAAGCACTTAAAGTGAACTAGAGTTTAGAGTGCCTGAAATTATTTTGGTTAATAAAAAACCCCGCTGAACAGCGGGGTTTTTTATTTTTATTTCAAGCCAAATTCTTTCTTTATCTTATCAACATAATCTAGTTTCTCCCAGGAAAAGAATTCAACTTCTTTCGTAACCTGCTTGCCGTTACTTCCAATTTTAATTTTTCTTTTGAAAATATCTCTTCCAAAATGACCGTAGGTAGCAGTTTCCAGGAAAATAGGATTTTTCAATCCAAATCTTTTAATGATGGCACCCGGTCTCATATCAAAAACTTTTTCAATTCGTTTAGAAATTTCTCCATCAGAAATTCTTTTGCCTTTTGCATCTTTTACCTTAGCTGTGCCATAAGTGTTCACATAAAGTCCAACGGGTTTTGCAACACCAATTGCATAAGCAACCTGTACCAGTACTTCGTCGGCAACACCTGCGGCTACAAGATTTTTTGCAACATGACGGGTTGCATACGCTGCCGAACGGTCAACTTTTGATGAATCTTTTCCTGAGAAAGCACCACCACCATGAGCGCCTTTACCACCGTAAGTATCAACAATAATCTTTCTTCCGGTAAGTCCTGTGTCTCCGTGAGGTCCGCCAATAACAAACTTTCCGGTAGGATTAATATATAATTTTATTTTATTATCAATTAAATCGGCAAATTTCTTAGGAATAATTTTCTTTACTCTCGGGAATAATATTTTAACAACATCTTCGCGAATTTTATCCTGCATTGCTTTTTCAGCAGCTTTAACAGATTTTTCCGATTTATCTTTTGGTAAAACAAATTCATCATGTTGGGTTGAAATAACAATGGCATCAATTTTAACAAGCTTACCGTTATCATCATATTCAACCGTTACCTGCGATTTTGAATCGGGACGAAGATATTTCATCAGTTTGCCTTCTTTCCTGATCGCTGCCAGTTCCTGCAAAAGAATATGAGCAAGTTCTATCGGCAAAGGCATGTAATTATCCATTTCCCTGCATGCATAGCCAAACATCATTCCCTGGTCGCCGGCACCCTGGCTTTCAATATCGCCACGATCCACGCCCATGAAAATATCATCCGATTGTTCATGAATTGTAGAAATAACTCCGCATGATTCAGCTTCGAATTTATAATCAGCATTGGTATAGCCTATTTTTTCCGCCACTGCCCTTGCGGTTTTCTGGATATCAACATATCCTTTTGTTCTTACTTCACCACTACATACGATCAAACCGGTTGTAACAAGTGTTTCGCAAGCCACTTTTGAATCGGGGTCAGCAGTTAAAAATGCATCAAGTAATGCATCAGAGATCTGGTCGGCAACTTTATCCGGGTGTCCTTCAGAAACGGATTCGGATGTAAATAAATATCCCATAATAATTTTAGATTTTAGAGTTACGATTTATAAATTAAAATTTATTAATTAATTTGTTTGGGAAGGTCTTGAAAGAAGGGCTAAAACTATTGTTTTAGCGTTTTTTTAAGTGGTCGCAATCAATCAAATCTTTCCACAAATCGGGTACAAAATTAATGAATTAACTTATCCTACAAAATAAATCATTTGTTTTTTGTAAGTTGATGGAATGTTTCTTCCAAACTTTGTTCTTCGATATTCATTGATAACACAGTAATATTATGCTTCACAGCCAATTTGAATAATTCGGGGCGAATATCTTTATCGGTTGCAGCTTTAATATTCCATAAGTTTCCCTTTATGCACACAGCATTTAAAATACCGGGGACTTCACTGAAGATATTTTTATTGATGTTCGAATCAAATTCAATAGAGATCACTTGAATATTGGTATTGTTTTGATGCATTTCAACGGTTGTTTTGTTGGCAACAATTTTCCCATAATCAATAACGATAACTTTGTCGCATACAGCTTCAACTTCCTGCATGATATGCGTTGAAAAAAGAACTGTTTTTTCTTTACCAACTTTTTTAATAAGATTTCTGATATCGACGATTTGATTGGGATCAAGCCCGGATGTTGGCTCATCAAGAATAAGCACTTCGGGATCATGAATGAGCGCCTGAGCAAGTCCGACTCTTTGACGATATCCCTTTGATAATGCGCCTATCTTTTTTTTCTTTTCTATTTCCAAGCCTGTAATATCAATCATTTCAGCAACTCTCTCCTTTGTCTTGTTTCCAAGTTTGTGAATGCCGGCAATAAATTCAAGGTATTCCAAAACATACATATCAAGGTAAAGCGGATTATGTTCGGGCAGGTAACCAACTTTTTTGCGGACTTCGATAGACTGCGATTCAACATCAAAACCGCAAACCGTTGCTTCGCCTGATGTTTGAGGCAGATAACATGTAATGATCTTCATCATGGTCGATTTACCTGCACCGTTTGGTCCTACAAGACCGACAATTTCGCCTGCGTCAATTTTAAAAGAAACACCGTCAAGGGCTTTTTGATTGCCGTAAACTTTGGTTATATTATTTACTTTGATTGACATTTTTGAATAATTAATAATATGCAAAATTATCAAAATACTTGAAGCGCATACACTTCAAATTGATTATTATTAAGACTGTTTTATTAAAAATTCTTAAATTTGCTATATTATTCGTGGCATAAATATTGTCTTCAAATGGATCAGCTTTAAAATATTAATAATTATGAAAAAGATTTTTCGCTATACTTTCATTCTCGGTGCATTTATCAGCATCCTCTATTCCTGTAATCCTAATGATTCCAATAGCACCTCAAGTGATCCACGAAATAATTTTGTTGGCACATGGACATGTGCTGAAACTACTACTCTTAACGGATCTCCTACATTTCAAGTTACTATTTCGTTAGACCCCAGTAATAGTTCGCAAATTCTACTTGCAAACTTTTATCAGTTTGGTGCTAATCAAAAAATTTATGGCGTTGTCGCTAATACAAATGTTACAATTCCTAAACAAGTTGTTGGAGGTTTTACCATTATTTCGGGTAGCGGAAACATTACCAACAATAATACAAAGATCAACTGGACTTATATTGTGAACGATGGTACTGACAATGATAATTGTACAGCAGTATATACAAAATAACTTTTAAGGATTATTTATTCGTTCTTGATTTTACTTTGCTTCTCGCTTAATGTATCAACGACATTCGTCATAATCTTCAACATTTTATCTGAGTCGGAAGCATAATAAACATAGCTTTTACGGAATTGTTCAATGGTAATATTATTTTTTTTTAGAATAAAATTATAATAATGCCACGTATAATATTCGGGTTTCTTCAGGTTTGCCTCTGTAGCACCAATGGCGCCTTCGGCAAGCATAACATCAATCATAATATTCGTCATTTCTTTGACAGAAACTATCTTTTCGGAAGAAGGTTTTTTTTCTTTTGAATCTTTTTTCCTGCCGCAAGAAACAACAATAAATAAACAAATGAAAACAAAAAATATTTTTTTCATACCATGCAAAGATAATTATTCTCTGTCAAAATAAAGACGCATTCCCTTAATCGATTCATCAAAGCTTCCATTATTGTAAACCAAATTCCCATTTACAAAAGTATGCGTGATCTGTGAATGAAAAGTAGTTCCTTCAAATGGCGACCATTTACATTTGGATAAAATGTTTGATTTATCAACTGTCCAGGGGAAATTCAAATCAACAAGAACCAGATCGGCGTGATAACCCGGGCGGATAAAACCTCTTTTATCTACTTTAAAACAAATTGCCGGGGCGTGAGCCATTTTATGTGCAATAGCTTCGAGCGATATTTTTCCTTTGTGATAAAATTCAAGCATGGCAACAAACGAATGTTGCACAAGTGGCCCACCAGAAGGCGTTTTCAAGTATGTATTATTTTTTTCCTGGAAAGTATGTGGCGCATGATCCGTGGCAACAACATCAATTCTGCCGTCAATCAAGGCTTCCCAAAGAGCATCCCTGTCTTTTGAAGATTTAATTGCGGGATTCCATTTAATTAATGCACCTTTATTCTGATAGTCCTCATCCGAGAACCAAAGATGATGAATGCAAACTTCGGCGGTAATTTTTTTCTTATCTAAAGGAAAACTATTTTCAAATAAATTCATTTCTGCCGCAGTTGATAAATGCAGAATATGCAAGCGAGTATTATATTTCAAAGCAAGGGATACTGCGAAGGATGAGGATTTATAACATGCTTCGGAATTCCTGATCACAGGATGCAATGAAAAAGGAATGTCTTCGCCATAAATGGCTTTTTGTTTTTTAAGATTTTCATTTATTGTTTTTTCATCTTCGCAATGAACAGCGATAAGACTATTTAATGAAAAAATATTTTGGAGCGTATTCAAATTATCAACCAACATGTTTCCTGTTGAAGAGCCCATGAACACCTTGATTCCGCATATTTCTTTATTGTTGATCTTTTTTAATTCCGCAATATTTTCATTGGTTGCTCCCAAATAAAAAGAATAATTCGCCAACGATCTTTCTGAAGCAAGTTTGTATTTTTCTTCAAGTAAATCAATGGTTGTAGCATTTGGTATTGTGTTTGGCATTTCCATGAAAGATGTTACACCTCCTGCTATTGCTGCTTTCGATTCGGTATAGATATCAGCTTTATGTGTAAGTCCTGGTTCCCTGAAATGCACCTGATCATCAATTATTCCTGAAAATAAATATTTACCGGAAGCATCAATTATTTCGGCATTATTATATTTGGAATTTAAAGCAGGACCATTAACTATTTCTATTATCAAGCCATTTTCAATAACAACAGAGCCATTGAAAATTTTTCCTTCATTAACAATATTTGCGTTTTTTATAATTGTTTTCATTTCAGAAAAATAAAAAGGTATGGCTGATACCATACCTTGTCAATTATTGAATCAATATTTTGTTAAGCTTCAAGTCTTTTATATTTTTTAACAAGGCTTCGCAATCTTAATGCTATCACTCCAAAAACGGCTTCCTTGAAAATACCTCCATTCATTTTGGATTGTCCTTCGGTTCTGTCGGTAAAAATGATCGGCACTTCAACAATGTTAAATCCGAGTTTCCATGCAGTGAACTTCATTTCGATCTGGAATGCATAGCCCGTGAATTTGATCTTATCAAAATTTATAGCTTTCAGTACCTCTCTTCTGTAACATTTGAATCCGGCGGTTGTATCCCTTATTTTCATGCGTGTGATAAATCTTACATAAGCGGAAGCGTAATATGACATAAGCACCCTGCCCATTGGCCAATTCACTACATTCACACCATTAATGTAACGCGAACCGATTGCGATATCTGCATTTTTATTTACACAGGCATCATAAAGTTTAAGAAGATCTTCGGGATTGTGAGAAAAATCGGCATCCATTTCAAAGATGTATTTATACTCTTTATTCAGCGCCCATTTAAAACCATGAATATATGCTGTTCCCAGTCCGAGTTTTCCTTTTCTTTCTTCCATGAAAAGGCGATCTTTGAATTCTGTCATTAACCTGCGAACAATGTCAGCAGTGCCATCGGGAGAATTATCTTCGACAATCAGGATATTGAATTCTTTCGGCAAAGAAAATACTTTGCGAATTATTTTTTCAATATTTTCGCGTTCTTTATAAGTTGGTATAATGACAAGACTGTCGGACATTTTCTCTTTTTAATTAATCTGTAAAAATAAAAATTATTTTAATAAAAAAAATATAATTAACTTATTTCAAATTTTTTAACAAACAAAATAAGCAAAAGGGTGAGTGTGTCAATCTATGAATTATAACTTAATTTTAAGCTATTTGCTTTTTTGCAACATTTTAAATTCCTTCACAATATATTCTGCTATCTGAATTGCATTAGTAGCTGCGCCTTTACGAAGGTTATCAGCAACTATCCACATATTTAAAGCACTCGGCAGAGTATCATCTCTTCTTAGCCTTCCAACAAAAACTTCGTCTTTTCCTTCAGCATTAAGCGGAACAGGATAAACGGAATTTAATACATCATCTTCCACTATCACACCGGGTGTTTCAGATAATATCTTTCGTATATCTTCAAGGTCGAAATTTTCTTTAAATTCAATATTCACTACTTCGGAATGCCCGCCTAATACCGGAACACGGACAACAGTAGCTGTTATTAAGATTTCATTATTGTTAAGAATTTTACGGGTTTCATCAACAAGTTTCATTTCTTCCGTGGTATATCCTGAATGTAAAAAAGTACCACCGTGAGGAATAACATTTAGATCTATCGGGTAAGGATAAACCATTTCACCTGAAATTTCTAGTCGTTCATTTTTCAATTGCTGAACAGCTTTAACGCCAGTACCTGTAACAGACTGGTAAGTGGAAACAACGATCCTTTTTATTTTATAACGGTTATGAAGTGGCGCAATTGCCATTACCATTTGAATTGTTGAACAATTCGGATTGGCAATGATCCTGTCGTGTTCCTTTATTGCATAGGCATTTATTTCAGGTACTACCAATGGAATATTCTTATGCATTCTCCATGCCGATGAATTATCAATGACCGTTGTACCTGCTTCTGCAAATTTCGGCGCCCACTCCAACGAAACGTTTGAGCCTGCTGAAAATATTGCTATTGCTGGCTTTTCAACAAGACATTCTTCGAGCGATCTTATTTTATATGGTTTATTATTGAACATTATTTCTTTTCCAATCGACTTGGATGATGCAACAGGAATAAATTCGGAAACAGGAAATTTCCTTTCTTCCAGAACTTTTATCATTATATTTCCTACTAGGCCGGTGGCTCCAACAACAGCTATTTTCATAAAAAAAAAATTTAATAAAATAATTTGATTTTGTGCAAAATTAATATATTTACAGCCTCGGAACAATAAAAGATTTTATGCGGAATATTTTTCTGTTTTTACTTCTTTTACCGTTAACTTCTTTTTGCCAGATTTCAGACGACTTTTCAGATGGTAACTTTACTAACAACCCCGTATGGACAGGTGATACGGGAAAATTTGAAGTAAACGGGTCTCACCAGCTTCATCTAAATACCACAGGTGCGGATACAGCAATTCTTTGCACAAATAATTCATTAATAAATAATACCGAGTGGAGATTTTGGGTCAAGCTTTCTTTCGCAACTTCGGCAAATAATAATTCACGCGTTTATCTTGTTTCTGACCAGCAAAATATTAAAGGTTCAGTTAATGGATATTTTGTGCAAGTAGGCGAAGCAAACGACAGCATTGCTTTATATAAGCAAACTGGAAATACTCTTTTTAAAATAATTCACGGTACTATAGCTTACACAAATAATTCAACAAATACCCTGCGAATAAAGGTAACGAGAGATAATTTAGGAAATTGGAATTTATATTCTGACCCAACAGGTGGGAATATTTTTCAGCTTGAAGGAACAGGATTCGATAATAGTTTTTCAAGTACATCGTGGTTTGGCATTTTTTGTAAATACACAACCAGCAATGCAACAAAATTTTATTACGATGATTTTTATGTAGGACCTATCATTGTTGATACAATACCACCAGTGGTTACAGCTGTCTCAATTATATCTTCAACAAAATTAGATATTCAATTTTCTGAAAATGTTGATCTGACTAGCGCGGAAAATATTGCAAATTATTTGGTAGATAATAATATTGGAAACCCTGCAAAAGCAACAAGAGATGCATCAAATGGCTCACTCGCTCATTTAACTTTTAATTCAAATTTCATTGAAAAAACAAATTATACAATTTCAATATCCAACATAAAAGATTTATGCAATAATGTTATGATGCCCTATAACACTGCGTTTTTGCTTTATTTCCCAAAACCGCATGATGTGTTGATAAACGAATTAATGGTCGATCCGGACCCACCCGTTGGCTTGCCTGATGAAGAATATGCTGAACTTTATAACCGAACGCAATATGCGATAAACCTGAAGAACTGGACATTTACCACCGGTTCTTATGTGAAAGTTTTTCCTTCAATTATAATTCAGCCTGATAGTTTTTTGATCCTTTGTTCTCAAACGGCCGAAATTTCATTGTCTACATACGGCACTACTGTTGGCTTTTCAAGTTTTTCGCTGACAAATACCGGCGAAACAGTTACTCTTGCTGATTCTTCAGGGCATATTATTCACACCGTAACTTATACAGATTCATGGTATAAAGATGATTATAAAAAGAATGGAGGATGGTCGCTTGAACAAATCGATCCTGATAATCCATGCGGAGAAGCTTTAAACTGGCGGGCTTCAAACAATATGCTTGGCGGCACACCAGGAACACGAAATTCGGTTTATGCTAACAACCCTGATAACACAGTCCCGCAATTGGTTCGTGTTGGCATTATCAACAATAATAGCATCCTGCTTTATTTCAGCGAACCTATGGATAGCGTATTTCTTCAAAAGATTTCAAATTATAATATTGACAATGGAATCGGAAATCCTGCTTCTGCAAAGCCTGTAAAACCTGATTATTCATCAGTAATACTTCATTTATCTTCATCAATTCAAACAGGAATAATTTATACAATTACAGTTATTGATTCTTTGAAAGATTGCGTTGGAAACACCATGCCTGTTAATAGTTCAGCTCGTTTTGCCATTCCTGAATTGCCTTCGCAAAATGATATTGTGATCAACGAGATTCTTTCCAACCCCAAAGGCAATGGCGTTGATTATGTTGAATTATATAATCGTTCAAATAAAGTTATAGATCTGAAAGATCTTGTGATAACGTCTTATGATACCATTGCTGCAACTTTCACAGAAGTCAATGATATTGCTCCCGGCGGATATATTATGTTCCCGGGTGATTATGCAGTTATCACTACAAATCCTGCAATTGTAAAAAGTCAGTATTATACGCCCAATCCGAATGGTTTTATTGAAGTACCTTCAATGCCCGCATTCAACAATGATGAAGGAATTGCAATCATTGCTTTGAAAAATCTTACAACAATAATTGACAAGTTAGTTTATTCCGCCGATATGTTTAATCCTCTGCTTACCTCTAATGAAGGCGTTTCGCTTGAAAGAATAAATTTCGACAGACCATCAGCAGATAAAACAAACTGGCACTCTGCAGCAGAAATAGTTGGTTTCGGAACACCGGCATATAAAAATTCAGAATATTTAAATGGCGCAGCAACAAATGATCCGGTGAGTGTTTCACCTGAAATTTTCTCACCTGACAATGATGGCAACAATGATGTGCTGAACATTAATTACAAATTTGATAATGCCGGTTATACTGGTACCATTGTCATTTATGATGCAAGCGGAAGATTGATCCGCAACCTCGTAAAGAATGAATTGCTTGGGACCTCAGGTACTTTTTCGTGGGATGGAATAACAAATGAAAATGAAAAAGCGCATATCGGGATTTATGTAATTTATTTTGAAGTATTCGATCTTAAAGGGAATACAAAGCATTACAAAAAATCAGCAGTGCTGGCAGGTAAATTATAATTTTAAAAAATTATTACGTCTGTAAGGCAAACGCTATTTGTTTGCTTATTCGTTAAAAGGGTTTTCTCAATAATTTTATTCTTTCACAAACTTTTCTACAAAAGCGCCATGCTCATTAGTAACTTTTACAAAATAAAGCCCACGTGCAAAGCTCGAAACATCAATAATTATAGGTCTTTCATTTGTATTAACGTTTGTCATTACTTGTCCCTCTAAATTTAAAATTTCAATTTCTGATCTTTTAGAAGCAACAATGGTAATGCTTGCCGAGGTAGGGTTTGGAAAAACGGAAATATTTACAGCATTGCTCAATTCATTGATACCGGCTACTGCCGACAGTTTAGCAATAAAAATATCTTCCGTGTTTGTAGTATTGTCAGCATTTATCAAATCGGTTGTGCCAAAAGAAATAGTTGGGCTATAAAAGCCGCCTGTAACATACGCATTCCCCGAAACGTCCACTGCTGTGGCGTTTGCTTCATCATCGCTTGATCCGCCAACGCTTTTTGCCCAAAGCACATTTCCGTTCACATCATATTTTGCAAGAAATAAATCATTGTAATTATTTGTATCATTGTTTATCAAAGTGCTGGTACCAAAGGTGATTTCGGGACTTGAAAAATATCCCGAAACAAAAGCATCACCGGAAGCATTCACGGCAACGGAATTTGCATTATCATTACTTGATCCACCTGCACTTTTAGCCCATACCACATTCCCATTTACATCATATTTGGCAAGAAAAATATCCTTTGTGCCAGCCGTAGAATCTGCATTATTCAAAGAAGTGGTACCAATGGTGATGCTGGTACCGGAAAAACACCCCGCTACATAAGAGTTTCCTGAAGCATCCAACGCAATGGAATTTGCTTCGTCATAATTTATTTCTCCTGCACTTTTTGCCCATTGCACAGTTCCCGAAGTATTATATTTTACAAGAAAAATATCATCGGTGCTGCCTGAGTTATCCGCGTTTGTTAAAGTGGTAGCGCCAAAAGTAATTGTCGGACTGTAAAAAGTTCCTGTAACATACGAATTGCCAGAAGCATCTATGGCCAGAGAAATCCCTTCATCCCAACCTATACTACCTGCACTTTTTGCCCACTGCACAGTTCCCGAAGAATTATATTTTACAAGAAAAATATCATCCGTATAGCTTGTTGTATCGGAATTTTTCAGCATACTGGAACCAAAAGTAAGATAGAAACTGGTAAAATATCCTGTAACATAAGCATTCCCCGAAGCATCTACGGCAACCGAACTTGCTTTGTCATCACCCAATCCTGTTGCGCTCTTTGCCCACTGGACAACTCCGCTGGAATTATATTTGACAAGAAACATATCCGCAGTATAATCTGTACCGCCTGTATTTAATAACCTGACTGAGCCAAACCAAGCGGTATCGCTGGTGAAATATCCAGCGACATAAATATTCCCGGATGCATCAACCGCAACCGAATTAGCATAATCATAATTTTTTCCACCAGCTCTTGTTGCCCATAAAACATTTCCACTTGCATCGTATTTTGCAAGAAAAATATCATACGCCCCTGCATTTATCAAAGAATTCGAGCCAAACTTAACGGTATCGCTGTCAAACCAGCCAGCGATATAAGTATTCCCCGAAGCGTCCACAGCAATGGCATTAGCCTGGTCGTCATTGATACTACCTGTACTTTTAGCCCATAGCCAATTTGGTGCTTGAGCATTGGAGCTGTTATTTAATAAGCATAGTAAACTAAGTACTACAAAAAATAATGTTGTCTTTTTCATAATCTTTAAAGGTTTGTTAATTTACTCGAGTGAAATGCCGTAAGCCCTTTCGTTCCGGCCTTCAATATAATTGATAAAAGATTTATTCACCACTTTGTTTCCACCTGGAGTAGGATAATTTCCTGTAAAGTACCAGTCGCCTTTATTGTCGGGACAAGCCTCATGCAGGTCTTCTATAGATTGAAATACAATTTGTACATCTGCCTTTATATCTTTTTCTTTCAGCATCTGTGCGATCTTATCCGAAATTTGTTTTGGTGTAAATGGTTTATAAATGAGCTTTACATGATTTACAATTTTTTCTTTCGGAAGATGTTCCTGCTGTTTGCATTTTTGGTAAACTTCATTTATTACGTTTGTCTGCTTTGTTTCGTTCAGCAATTCAATAGCCGCACGGAAAGCAATAAAATCGCTTAATTTAGCCATGTCAATTCCATAGCAATCCGGATAACGTATTTGCGGAGCCGAAGAAGCAATGATTATTTTCTTTGGCAGCAACCTGTCAAGCATCCTGATTATACTATGTTTCAGAGTAGTTCCGCGAACAATGGAATCATCGATCACAACCAATGTGTCTTTTCCGTTTTTAACAATGCCATAAGTTACATCGTATACATGTGTTACCAGGTCGTCACGTTTGGTATCCTGCGTAATGAACGTGCGAAGCTTAATATCTTTTACAGCCAATTTTTCTCTTCGTGGTCTTAGTGCAAGTATTTCTTCAAGCTTTTCGCTGTTAAGTTTAGAGCCAAGCTGAATGATCTTTTCTTTTTGAACTTTATTGCAGAAAAGGTTAAGTTCATCAATTAATCCGTAGTAAGCTGTTTCTGCCGTGTTCGGAATAAAAGAAAAAATGGTATTCTCCAAGTCGTAATTTATTTCTTTCAGAATTGTAGGAGCAAGAAGCTTCCCGAGATTTTTTCTTTCTGTATAAATATTTTTATCTGTTCCTCTTGAAAAATAGATTCGTTCAAACGAACATGCTCTTTTTTCCTGCGGCTCCCTGCAACAAATTTCTTCAGAACTACCGTTTTTCTTAATAACTATGGCGTATCCCGGTTTCACTTCATGAACCGATTCAACTGGAATATTAAATGTTGTTTGTATTGCCGGGCGCTCAGATGCAACCACAACCACTTCGTCGTTCTTAAAATAATATGCCGGCCTGATCCCCCAGGGATCTCTTAACACAAATGCATCACCATGCCCGAACATTCCGGCTATCACATAACCGCCATCCCAGTCTTTGCATGACTTGGAAAGGACCGTATGTAAATTGATATTTTCTTGAATAAGCGGGTTGATTTCTTTTTTTGTAAATCCTTCGGCTTTGTATTTCTTTAGAAGTTCATCATTTTCGTTGTCAACATAATGGCCTATTTTCTCCATCACAGTGATTGTGTCTGTTGTTTCCACGGGATGTTGTCCTAAGTTGATCAGTTTTTCAAACTGTTCATCCACGTTGGTAAGATTAAAATTTCCTGCAACAACAAGCGTTCTTGTGATCCAGTTATTTTGTAATACAAATGGATGACAGGCCTCAATATTATTTTTTCCAAAAGTTCCGTATCGCAAATGCCCCAGGAATAATTCACCTGTAAATTCAAGATTATGTTTTAACCAATGAACATCTTTTAATCTTTCAGGAGTTTTCAAAAAAACCTTTTCGATTGGTGCATTTATTTTATCGAAGATATCTTTTATTGGCGTATCAGTATTTGAACGCAAACGATTCAGATAATGAATGCCCGGATCAACATCAAGTTTGATGTTTGCAACTCCCGCACCGTCTTGCCCGCGATTATGCTGCTTTTCCATCAGCAGGTATAATTTGTTCAGACCGTAAAGTGTTGTCCCGTATTTTTCAAGATAGTATTCGAGAGGTTTTAACAAGCGGATTAATGCAATGCCGCATTCGTGCTTGACCTGGTCGCTCATAGGAAGGTGTATTAAGA
>Ga0224523_1000838_pt1 | contig 14316 bp, 10 predicted proteins | sample CFST50metaG_FD_182732 | JGI IMG/M metagenome (GOLD analysis project Ga0224523, IMG submission 182732) | Peat soil microbial communities from Stordalen Mire, Sweden - C.F.S.T50 | ecosystem: Environmental > Terrestrial > Soil > Wetlands > Peat | place: Sweden: Norrbotten County, Stordalen Mire...
ACTGTTTGTTGTATTGGATCAGTTTATACCCATTTCAAAACTGAAACCCAAAAGAACCTGCAAACAAAACGAAGAGATGAAAAAAAGATATGGATCTAAATTTCAAGGGACAGCTTAGGGGTTTCGCGTACCTTTCGCGTAGGTTTCGCGTACCCTTCGCCTAGCTTTCGCGTTCTAAGGACAACGGGAAAGGTGGGCGAAACCTAGGCGTATGGCAGGCGAAATGGGTAGTGTATATGCTAATGACATGGAAAAAACTTCAAAGTGATCAAGCAATATTTAAATCTTATACTAAAACACTATATTATCAACGTTAAGTTTATCTCATGATTTTCTCAATCGACAATGATTTTTTTTATTTCTTTGCAAATATCTTGTCTTCATTCTACTTTCAAACACATTTTAATAAATGCATCAATGAAAACATTTAAGACGGTTTCAATATCTTTATTCATTTTCATGTTCTTTGCAAGTGCAAATTGGGATACAATCAAAGCTCAATCTGCCTTTGTTGCACCAACTCTGCCAACAATTCCTGCAAAGACTTTTAACATCAAAGATTATGGTGCAATTGGAGATAACTCCACTGACAACACCAAAGCCATTAATGATGCCATTAAAGCTGCAACCAATGCAGGAGGTGGGAAGGTTATTATCCCGGCAGGAAAATACTTAAGTGGGCCAATTCAGTTTGAGAGTAACCTGGATCTAAAGATTGATTCTGCTGCTATTCTTTTGATGTTACCTTTAAAAAGATATCCAGGTGGTATTATAGATGGCACGGCTTTTATCAGTGGTTCAAACCTTCATGATATTGCGATCTCAGGTAAAGGAACGATTGATGGGCAAGGGAGTCCCTGGTGGCCCTATGCAAAATCATCTGAAAAAGCAAAACGTCCCCGTATGATAGCATTCAGAGATTGCACCAACGTATTGATTGAAAAGGTGAAATTGATGAATTCCCCCATGTTTCATATAGCAATTAGTGGCAAATCCTCAAATGTTACGGTGAGGAATGTGATTATTCGTGCTCCGTCTTCAACCGACCCAATAGATCCAAGCCATAATACTGATGCTTGCGATGTGAGTGGCAGTAAAATATTGGTTCAGAATTGTGACGTTAGTGTGGGTGACGATAATTTCACTTGTGGTGGGGGTACTTCGGATGTCCTCATCACTGGTTGCAAGTATGGAAATGGTCACGGTGTATCTATTGGCAGTCCAACCAGAGGTGGTGTATCAAATCTTACTGTCGAAAATTGCACTTTTACCGATACAGAATGTGGCATCCGCATAAAATCTGATCGTGATCGTGGAGGAATACTTAAGAATTTAACTTATCGAAATTTAAAAATGAACAATGTTGGAATGCCAATATTGATTTATGCCGCATATAATGCAAAAGAAAGAGAATACAGAGATCTGCAGAAGATAACACCTGAAATTGCAGCCGCATATCCTTCGGCTACTATTACAGATCTTACTCCTGTTTATCAAAATATCACCTTTGAAAACATTACCGCCTATGCTCTACCAGGAAAAAGGGCAGGGTTGATATGGGGTCTTCCCGAATCTGTTGTTTCAAATGTTCTCTTGAAAAATGTTAATATTACTGCAGATAATCCTTTTGGTATATTCTTTGCAAAAAATGTTAAGCTTGAAAATTGTAAGATTCTTACAAGTTGGGGTAAAAATAAGTTAGCGCTTACAAATTCAGAAGTCAGTATTGATGGTAAAGAAGTAAAATAATTTGGATTAATTGGTTTTCCATTCATCTTCAAGAATTTTTTCAATTTATCAAATCATTGACATTATTTGTATTGTATCTTATGAATCATCTGTATACCTCAAAGTTGAAATCTTTACACTAATATTTTAATTGGATTAAATAACGATTTTTGAATCAGATATTCAATATATTCTGTTAAAATTTCAAAATCCCCCTGCTATACCTAACTGATTTTTAATTAACAACTGAAAAATTTGTATTTTTGTTGTCGATAAACAGCTCTCTATGAAAAAAGTACTTTTGATCATCTTATTATTTACAACTGTAATAGCATCAGCACAAGATGCTAAACTCGGAATACTGCAACGTTTGACTACCCGTGTGGATTTATTTACAGACATATGGCAGATAAAAAACGATTCTATCAAACCGGGAACTATAAATCCGGGTATAAGCTTTTATGTGATGCTCGACAACCCCATAGGCGAGGGCAAAACCCCCTGGAGTTGGGCTATTGGTGCAGGACTAACATCTGAAAACCTGTATAACAATGTATTGATTGGCTACAAATTGAACTCGTCAAGTGTCTATGAAACCTATTTCTACAGAGTACCTAAAACGACTTCTACAGGTATTGCAATATCCTACAAAAAGGATAAGATGGTATATTCCTTCCTGGATCTACCCTTTGAATTTCGCTACAGGACAGTAAAGGGCTTTAAGATAGCTGCCGGTTTTAAATATGGTTTATTGTTGGGATTTCATACCAAATACAAAGGGGAAGATCCAGCAGGCAAACTCGGTTCAGCAACTTTAAAAGATAAAACATCCACAAACTTACAGACAAGCCGTTATGGATTAACTTTTGCTATCGGGTATAAATCATTAATGTTTAATGCTTACTACCAATTATCGAAAACTTATAAAGATAATCTGGGCCCGGAAATGTATCCTATTTCTCTCGGCATCACTTTACATCCTTTTAAATAAAAGGAAACAAATAAACTACGATCATCAGGATAACTCCTACAATGTAACCGACATAAATCTGCGGTGGATTGTGGGAGTTTTCTTTTAAACGGGCATATCCAACAAGCCCCGAAAGAAGAATTAAAAAAGCCAGTACTGGAAAGATAGCCGTTCCAATTTTCACGGAAAACCCAAGAAAGACTCCTGTGATTCCACCCATCCCGAGCATGTGCAAACTTATTTTCCAGAAATAATTTATAATCATAGCAACGATTAAAGCTATAATTCCACCCATTAAATATTGATAATAGACCATGGGTAGTCCTGATCTGCTTATCAGACTATATGCCAGACCCCAGAAAATAGTTGTCAAAAGCAACGGATAGAATCTTTCTGTCCTTAGTTCCATTTGCATCGAAGCAATAATTCCTTTGCGATGCATCAGATAAATCATTATAACCGGCATGGCAAAAGTTACAGTAAAAAACATGCCAATAATCCATAACTTAATGTTGATTGGGATCATGAAAGCCATAAAGACATTCATATTCAATAATAAGATGATGATATAAGTAGGCACCAATAAGGGATGTAGGATGTAAGATACTACAGCGGCAAATGAATTTTTCATTATTTAAAGCTCTTTACGTAAGCGGGCAACGGGAATATTTAACAATTCGCGATATTTTGCAACGGTTCTGCGTGCAATATTATATCCTTTATCGCGAAGGATATCTGTCAGTTGCTCATCAGTAAGCGGCTTATTCTTCTTTTCAGCAGAGATAAAGTCTGAAAGAATTTTCTTGATCTCACGGGTAGAGACTTCTTCGCCGGTGTCGGTTTGCATCGATTCCGAGAAGAAGCTTTTCAATAAAAAGGTACCAAAAGGAGTCTGAACATATTTACTATTTGCAACCCGAGAGATCGTAGAGATATCTAAAAATACTATTTCTGCGATATCTTTCAGGATCATGGGTCTGAGTTTGGTCTCATCACCTGTCAGAAAATATTCTTTCTGATACTTCATGATGGCATTCATAGTCAAAAATAAGGTATTCTGGCGTTGTTTAATAGCATCAATGAACCACTTTGCTGAATCAATTTTCTGCTTTATAAAAGTGAGGGCATCCTTTTGCGCACTGCTTTTACTCTTACTATCGGCATAGGTTTCCAACATTTCAGTGTAAGTCCGGCTCAGCCTCAGCTCGGGTGTATTTTTTGAATTGAGCTGCAGATCTAGTATCCCTTCTTTATTGGTGATGATAAAATCGGGCATGATATAATGATTTCCCTTACCTGAGTCGCCCAGTGAACCCCCTGGTTTGGGATTTAGTTTGAGAATCTCATCAACGCTTTTCTTTAGGTCTTCTTCAGAAATATGGGCCTTCTTGGTGATCTTGTCATAGTGTTTCCGGGTGAATTCATCAAAATATTTAGTGAGAATCAATGTGGCAAGTTTCACATAGTTCGTTTGAACTTTCCGGTTCAGTTGCAATAAAAGACACTCCTGCAGTGTTCGGGCACCAATACCTGCAGGATCAAGATCCTGAACGATTTTTAAGACCTCATACAATTCCTCTTTAGTAGTATGTATATTCTGCGAAAAAGCAAGATCATCGATCATGGCATTCAACTCACGACCCAGATATCCGGCATCGTCAAGATTACCAACTATATTGAGTGCAATCTGATAGGTCCTGTCATTCATGACCCTCAATCCCAATTGCTCTATCAGGTTTTCCTGAAATGAGATCCCCGAAACAAATGGGGTCTCCCGGTATTCATCGTCGGCGCTCGAATTATTGACAGTAAGCTTATATTCAGGAACTTCATCGTCATCGACATAATCAGTGATATCAAACTCATCATCGTTGCGTTCTTCGGGTTCCTCCTCCTGATCAGATTCCGTCTGCGACTCCTCAAACTCAGCATCTGTCAATTCTTCCAAAACAGGATTTTCTTCAATCTCCTGCTTTATTCTCTGCTCCAATGCAATAGTAGGCACCTGCAACAACTTGATCAATAAGATCTGTTGTGGTGACAATTTCTGCAATAACTTTTGCTGGAGCCTCTGATTTAACATAAACTGGTATCTTTTAATTCAAATAATAATTAATAAGCTACACCGAGTATAGCCTTTATAACTACTATCATGAATTACAAATATAATTAAAAGTCTGCATTTTGTGGTGTTCTTGGAAAAGGAATTACATCACGAATATTACTCATACCGGTAACAAACAGCATAAGACGCTCAAAGCCAAGGCCAAAGCCACTATGCGGAGCCGTTCCAAACTTACGGGTATCGAGATACCACCACATATCTTTCTCTGGAATACCCAGTTCACGGATACGCGCAGTCAGTTTATCATAGTTTTCTTCACGTTGCGATCCTCCGATGATCTCTCCAATTTTCGGGAAAAGGACATCCATCGCACGCACAGTCAGATCATCATCATTCTGCTTCATATAGAATGCTTTAATCGCCTTTGGATAACCGGTAAGGATAACAGGACATTTAAATTCCTGCTCCACCAGATAGCGTTCATGCTCGCTTTGCAGATCGATTCCCCACATAACCGGAAATTCAAACTTCTGTCCCGATGCCAGCAGAATCTCTATGGCCTCTGTATACGTCAACCGCTTAAAACTATTGTTAACCACAAAATTTAATCGTTCCAGTAATTCCCCATCATACATCTTGGTCAGGAATTCCAGATCGTCTTTGCAATTTTCAAGTGCATATGCGATAAGATATTTCAGAAAGTCTTCAGCCAGATTCATGTTATCATTGATATCATAAAAAGCCATCTCGGGTTCTACCATCCAGAACTCGGCCAGGTGACGGGGAGTGTTAGAGTTTTCAGCACGAAATGTAGGTCCGAAAGTATAAATTTCAGATAAAGCCATTGCGCCCAATTCGCCTTCAAGTTGACCTGAGACAGTCAGATTCGTTCCCTTTCCAAAGAAGTCTTCCTTATAGTTTACTGAACCGTCATCGTTCAAAGGAATATTATTCAGATCCAAAGTGGTGACTTTGAACATCTCCCCTGCACCTTCGGCATCTGATCCCGTGATTACCGGAGTATGCAGATAGAAGAACCCACGGTCGTTGAAATATTTATGAATGGCAAAAGCCATGTGATGACGCATTCTCAAAACTGCTCCAAAAGTGTTTGTTCGAGGACGCAGATGGGCAATTTCGCGAAGAAATTCGAGCGTATGTCCTTTTTTCTGAAGTGGATAGGTCTCTGCATCAGCGGTTCCGTAGACTTCTAACGTGGTGGCTTGAATTTCTACTGCCTGACCCGATCCCATCGACTCAACCAATATTCCGTTAATGTTCAGACAAGCCCCTGTGGTAATAAGTTTAAGGATTTCAGGGTCTGCACTTGCTACTTCAACAACTACTTGTATATTGTTAACCGTTGATCCATCGTTCATTGCAATAAAAGCAACATTCTTATTACCGCGTTTGGTTCTAACCCAACCTTTCACATTTACCTCTTTGCCAATTTCTTTACACGCAAGCAATTCCCGGATCTTCGTCCTTTTAATCGTTTCCATTCTATTTATTTTTTTGCAAAAAAACGACTTTTTCACCGTATAATCAAGCTTTAAGACAAATGGATTTGTTTTGAATTCACAACTATCTTCTAGTCGCAAAATATAATATCTAAAAATGACGCTATTGAAGCCTTCAAACGCTAAGGTTTTTATAAGAAGATGGAACAACCCCAAAACAGCTGTGAGCTATAAATCTCACGATCAAACACGGCTTTAAAATAATATTACTAAAAATAAAGAAATCCATGAGTCATTCAACTATTAACATCAATGTCTTTATATTTATAGAAATATATCTTTATATTTATCACTTTAAAAGCACCCTGATTTTTACTTTGTATAGAGTCAGCTACACAACCGGATACACCATGCAAACTATTCCATACGTTAAAAAAAAAATAGGTTCTTCATATTTTGTATGGTTCCAGAAAAGCAATCTATACTTTCACATGAAAGAACCGGCATGGTTTGTATTTAGCAAAACAATAAAAAGATACAAAGCATCCACGATAGCTCAACTTTGCACACTCAGATATAATACTTCAATAGAAGAGAGTCTTTCATTTGTACACGAAATCCAATCGGAAATCGAAAAAAGAAACACTCCAACATATGCTCCCAATAAAATGGACCTGTTTTCCCCAGCCTTACATCAATATCATTTCGATCCATTTTCCATTCGTCAGTATAAGCTAGGTAATCAGCATATTATTTTTTCCTATGAATCTTCACTTTTCGAGAGTTATATTCACCCATTAATCGCTCATTTTGAAACGACAGCAACCCACAATGATCTGCCACTTTTTGAGCTTTTCCGCTATCAGGAACAAATAGCCTTTCGATTCAATGGAGAGACAAAAGGGTTGTGGGCAAAAGATGAGACCCAGTTTGTAAAAGGGCTTATCTTTATGTTCCTTGTCAATGCAATGCACAATAAAACGGATGATGACTGGCTGATGACTGTTCATGCTTCTGCCGTTACCAATGGTAAAAAAACCATCCTTTTTACAGCTGACCCCGGCAAGGGCAAAACCACTTTTGCTGCTCTCATGCATACCCATGGTTTTCAATTGATTTCAGATGATTTTGTCCCTATCGATCGTCATCAGTTCAACGCATATCCCTTTCCAATATCTATGTCAGTGAAACCAGGATCAATGGATTTACTAACACCCATCTTCCCGATACTGGAGGAAAAAACAGTTACCCATTTATCTCCTGAAAAGATGGTCCGTTATATCCCTCCTGCAAATCATTTAGATGTTATCCATTCCATTTTCCCTGTCCGGGAGTTAATCTTTATTGAATATAATAGTTCTGTAGATTTTCATTTTGAAATATTAGACCCTGTTATTGCTTTAAAATCATTACTCGATCAGGCTTGGGTTACTCCAATATCAGGCAATTCAATTATTCTACTCGATCGCGTCATGGAAATGTCATTTTATAAACTCACTTATTCCAACAATGCAAAGGCGCTGGAAGCAATCACCAATCTATTTGAACATGACTAACACGGAATTATTCTATTTCACAGGGAAGTGCCTTATGCTTGATGAAGATCCTGCTTTCGGTAAAATACTTATTGAAAAGATTACTACTGACACTATTGACTGGCGCAAGTTTGTTACTCTCTGCAGCAACCATCTGATCCTGCCTTTGATATATCTGAAATTCAAATCGCATGATATCCTAACCTATTTGCCCGAGGAACTGGCAGAACATCTAAAAGATATTTATAACTTAAACCTGGCGAGAAACAATCAGATACTGGAACAACTCAAAGAAATAACCACTATTCTGAACAGGAATAATATTTACCCAACCTTTTTAAAAGGTTCCGGGAATTTATTGGATCAACTGTATGCAGATAACGGAGAACGTATTCTTGGGGACATCGATTTTCTGGTTTCAAAAAAAGATTACCTGGCAACTGCAAAGCTTCTAGAAGAGGAAGGTTATGCTATTTTCATTCCTCTTTATACTGAAATTGACCATCTTAAACATTATCCACGCATATCTAAACCCGGATATCCTGCTGTGCTGGAAATTCATCAGTTACCCGTGACTGAACGTTTTCATTCCTGGTTCAATTCCGAAATAATATATCTGGAGAAAAAACCTGTTAAGTCTCTCCCCGGTTGTTTTGTGCTCTCAGATAAACACAACATCATCCTCAATTTTATTCATTGCCAGTTAGATCATGATGGTCACCGGTATGGAGTAGTCTCTTTCCGCGATCTTTACGACTTGTACCTCCTCTCGACAAGAACATCCTTACCTGAAGCGATAAACAGTATTAAAACTAAAAAGAAAGCGATATCTTATTTTGCTTTTGCAAGAAAAGCGTTTGGATTAAATGAAACGTTCTTTCCTGATAGTAATTTCTCGGCCTGGCTCTTCACTAAAAAACATGATCTGAATCACCAATCTGTAATTTTTTATCATACCCACCGGACAATTGTTTATATTTTTCATCGAATAGTAATAGGATTTCCCAGACAGATCATACAATCGTTCTATTCGAAAGAAGCTCGCAAGTCGGTGATCAATCGTTTATCAAACAGGAATTGGTACAGAGAAAGTTTACATACTTATTACACCTTCTTTGTCAGAGAAAAATAAAATAACATGTAATTGCCTGCAATATAATCCTTTAACCAATTCATGATTCTAATCAAAAAATCTTTAAAAACAACGTCATATCTCACACATATCCAAGTGGATAGCCATAGTTGAGCCATACTTAAGACATACTTGAGACATACTTAATACATACTCAAAGAGTATGGCTTAACAATGATTCAATTATGTAGGAACTTACGATCAACAATGTTGAAGTAAGGAGATGTGTCAAAGTATCCATGGATACAAAAAACAGAAAAGCCCCAATCTTTTGAAAGGGGCTTTTTTATGAATCTGATAAAAATTATTCTTCTTCTTTCTCCTGTTCTTCGTAAGCTTTGAGAAGAGCTGTCTGAACATCGGGTGGCACCATGGAATACTCAGCAAATGCTAAAGTATAGCTGGCCCGTCCACTGGTCAACGAACTCAAAGCTGTCGAATAACGGTTCATCTCGGCCAGGGGAACCTTGGCTTTGATGGTCTGATAGGTGCCTTCGCTGTCCATACCCATGATGACAGCACGACGACCCTGCAGGTCAGTCATGATATCGCCCATCTTATCTTCAGGGACAGTAACTGCAACATCATATACAGGCTCAAGGATCTTGGGGCCTGCGTTTTTAAAGGCTTCCCTGAAAGCATGACGACCGGCAAGTCTGAAGGAGATTTCGTTTGAATCAACCGGATGCATCTTACCATCGTACACATAAACCGCTATGTCGCGGGCATAGGAACCGGTCAAAGGACCTTCTTCGATCTTTTCCATGATTCCCTTCACGATAGCCGGCAGGAAACGGGCATCTATAGCGCCCCCAACTATACAGTTGTGGAAGACGAGTTTGCCACCCCATGGCAAGATATGCTCTTCCACGCCACGAACGGGAAATTCTGTTGGATGTGTCATGCCTTCAAAATAGGGCTGTATCAACATATAAACTTCACCGAACTGTCCTGAACCACCCGACTGTTTTTTATGTCGATAATGAGCTTTGGCCTGTTTGGTAATGGTTTCGCGATATGGGATTTTCGGCGTGTAATATTCGATTGGAATCTTGTTCAGATTCTCGAGATACCATTTTACAGTATTCAGATGTAATTCGCCCTGACCACTGGCAATAGTCTGTTTCAATTCTTTTGAATACTCTGCCTTAAAAGTACGGTCAACTTTGTGCATTTCATGAAGAAGTACACCCAGTTTTTCATCATCTGCCTGGCTCTTGGCTTTCATAGCCATCGTGATTTTAGGAGCAGGGAATTTGATGGGTTCTATCTTATCGTCGGGGTTTTTTATAGAGTTAAGTGTGTCACAGGTATGTGCACCCTTTAATTTTATGGTAGCGCCTATATCTCCGGCCATAACTTTCTCGACTTTTTCTCTCTTCTTACCGGAGACAGCAAATAACTGTGAAATTCTTTCCTTTTGTCCGTTAAAACTATTGATAACGTCCATTCCTTCTGAAACCTCTCCTGCATACACTTTGAAGAAACTCATTTCACCTAAATGCTCTTCGATAGCGGTCTTGAAGATAAACAGTGAGAGTGGATCTTTGGGATTGCATTTTAATTCTTTTCCATCTACAGTCTTACGGCCTGGCATAAGCTGGGGTGAAGGAACTGCATTTAAAATAAATTGCATCAGGCGATTAACGCCATAATTATGTTTTGCATCTACACAGAAAACAGGGAATATTCCACGGCTGGTTAATCCAATCAGGAAACCCTTGACCATTTCATCTTCGGTAAGCATATTCTTATCGAAGAAAATTTCCATCAATTCTTCATCATTCTCTGCAGCGGATTCCATCAATGCCAACTGCATTGTTTCTGATTTTTCTTTTTCTGAAGCAGGGATATCGAGGATCTCGACCTTGCCATCAGCAAATTTAAACATCTTCATTTGAAGCACATCAATAATGGCATTGAAGCCGATACCTGCATTGACAGGATACTGACATACAACAACATTGTTTCCAAACTGTGTTTTCAGCTGACGTAGCGTCTCGTCAAAGTTTGAATTTTCATGATCCAGATGGTTAACAGCAAAAATAACAGGAGTACCTTGTTTCTTTGTGTTTTTCCAATGAATCTCAGTACCAACATCCACACCATTCTGTGCATTGACAACCATAATAGCTGTGTCAGCTACAGATAATGCGGCAACTACCTCTCCAACAAAATCATCGAAGCCGGGGGCATCGATGATATTAATTTTTTTACCATTGAATTCAGCATAAAGAACTGTAGAAGAAACCGAATTTTGGCGCTCCAACTCAATAGGCCGGTAGTCTGAAACTGTGTTCTTGTCCTCAGTAGATCCCCGGCGTGAGATCAACCCTCCTTCAAAGAGCATGCTCTCTGCGAGAGTTGTCTTGCCGGTTTTCGCTCCTCCGATAAGTACAACATTTTTTACTTCGTTCGAATTATAAACCTTCATGTCTTATATTATTTAATGATTAATTAATATCACTGATCGCAAATTTAAAAAATTCTGTGAACATGCCAAGAAAAGAATTCATCTTTCGTGGACTTTGTATCTGCCTGTATCTATACTGATTAGAATAGCTCATGCTTTAATTAGGCTTTATTTAGGACCTTAACTAATCTATTTTAAGTAAAGAAGCGCCCCTCAAGCATCGATTTGGATTAGTTATCTAATTTTTGTCGGTTGCCATTCTCCATTTTATTTTGTAAGACAAATAATAATTCATGACTTTTTTCATTTAAAAAGCGACAAATGACTGCGAATTATATACTTTTATCGTCAAATTGTTAACCCTAACATTTATGACTCTATGAAACATTCATTTTTTTACAAATCGCTCTGTACTTTACTGACAGGCACTCTTATCGTGACGTTGATGATCAGTTGCGGTACCAAAAAAAACAAACAAAAAGTGGAACTACCTATTAATAGTGCGAACCTCGACACTACCGTAAAACCCGGTGACAACTTTTACCAATATGCCAATGGTGGTTGGTTGAAAGCTAACCCTATCCCTGCAGACAAAAGCCGCTATGGTGCTTTTGAAGAACTGGATGAAGAGAATACCACTCAGTTGCACGGTATCATGGAAGATGCTGCTGCCGATAAAACGGCCACTGCAGGATCTATCAAACAGAAAATTGGTGACTTCTATACCTCTGGTATGGATACTGCTAAAATTGAAAAAGATGGTATTACAGCCATCAAATCTGAAGTCGACCAGATCGATGCGATTAAAACAATTGCTGATTTACAAAAGCAAATCGCGCTTAACCATTCAATGGGAATGCCCGGCTTGTTTAATTTCTATGCTTCGCAGGATGAGAAAAACAGTACCAGCATGATTGCACAACTGCATCAGGGTGGTCTGGGTCTCCCCGACAGAGACTATTATGTATCTGACGACGCCCGTTCAAAAGAAATCAGGACAGAATACCAGAAACATCTGGTCAACACCTTTAAACTTATCGGTAATACTGAAGCAGATGCAGTTAAAAATGCAACAACTGTAGTTAAGATCGAAACAGAACTTGCTAAGGCATCTTCTACCCGTCTTGCATTGCGTGATCCTGTGGCCAATTATAACAAGATGGATCTTGCCGGCTTGAAAAAACTGGCTGCCGATTTCGATTGGAGTCTGTATTTCACCAACCTTGGCCTGACACAAACCAAAGACATCAACGTAGGTCAGCCTAAGTTCTTCACTGCAATGGCAAAATTGACCAAGAGTGTTCCTATCGAAGATTGGAAGATTTACCTTAAATGGAATCTGGTTCGTTCGGCTTCTTCTTCTCTCTCGGCTGCTTTTGAAAAAGAGCATTTTGCATTTTATGGCACCGTGCTTTCAGGTATTAAAGAGATGAAGCCCCGTTGGAAACGTGTAGTTGACGAAACCAGTGGCTCATTGGGCGAAGCTGTCGGTCAATTGTATGTCGAGAAATATTTCCCTGCAACGGCTAAAACAAGGATGGTTGCATTGGTAAGCAATTTAAAAGCTGCCCTCAACGAGAGAATCCAAAACCTTTCATGGATGAGTGTTGAAACTAAGAAAGCAGCAGAAATAAAACTTGCGAAGATCAATGTAAAGGTTGGATACCCGGACAAGTGGATTGATTATACAACCCTTACTATTTCAAAAGATTCTTATTTTGCAAATGTAATGAATGCCAGTCATTTTGCTTTCAAACGTGATCTGGATAAAATTGGCAAACCGATCGACCGTACCGAATGGGGCATGACACCACAGACTGTTAATGCATATTACAACCCGAATATGAACGAGATCGTCTTCCCTGCCGGAATCTTACAACCTCCTTTCTTCTATGCAGATGGTGATGATGCTGTAAACTATGGTGCTATTGGCGTAGTCATCGGACATGAAATGACACATGGCTTTGATGATCAGGGTCGTATGTATGATAAAGATGGCAACCTTAAAGACTGGTGGACCAAGGTTGATGCCGATAATTTCAAAAAACAGACTCAGGTATTGATAGATCAATACAGCAGCATTAAAGTGCTGAATGATCTGACTGTGGATGGTAAACTGACCATTGGAGAGAACATTGCTGACCTTGGTGGGGTTAATGTTTCTTATACCGCACTACAAAAAGCACTAGCTGGTAAAGACATGAACCAAAAGATTGATGGTTTCACGCTGCCACAACGTTTCTTCCTGTCTTATGCTCAGGTCTGGCGCAATAATATCCGTGATAAAGAGCTGATGCGTCGTCTGAAAGAAGATGTTCACTCACCCGGTATTGCACGTGTAAACGGAATAGTGTATAACATTCCTTCATTCTATCCTGCTTTCAATATTCAACCTACTGATAAACTGTACAAGGCGGTTGATAAGAGAGCCTGTATCTGGTAAACTGATTTTCAGGATTCTTTTTAAATAAATAGGGACAGGTCGCGACCTGTCCCTATTTTGTTTTTTGATAACCTATGCATTCATCTCATAAATGCATTCCATCACCTGCCATTTATCGTCGGCTGTTGCTTCCGCAGTGGTATTCTGAAACCGGGAAACATAGGCTTCCCATTCAGACTGACGGGGTTTGGTGGCAAGTTCTTTCATGGCTTTTTCATGGTCAAAATCAGGAACGGTATCCATGATCATAAACAACCTGGTCCCGAAAATATATATTTCCATATTCAGGATGCCTACTTCACGCATCCCCTGGGTAATCTCGGGCCATGTCTCACCGGAAGAATGTACTTTCTTGTAATCGGCAATTAATTTAGGATCGTCTTTGAGGGTAAGCGTTTTACAATACCGTTTGAAGGCATTGTAAGAGATTTTCTGTACTTTTTCCATGATTAATGTATGTTTATTTATGGTATTTATTTTGCAAATTGTTCCTGTTGTTTCCCCACTTCGATGAGTTTATTTTTATTATCCTCCTGCAGCTTCTGAAGTTCTTCATCTGTTTTACTACCG
>Ga0224523_1000839_pt1 | contig 14304 bp, 16 predicted proteins | sample CFST50metaG_FD_182732 | JGI IMG/M metagenome (GOLD analysis project Ga0224523, IMG submission 182732) | Peat soil microbial communities from Stordalen Mire, Sweden - C.F.S.T50 | ecosystem: Environmental > Terrestrial > Soil > Wetlands > Peat | place: Sweden: Norrbotten County, Stordalen Mire...
ACGAGGGCGCATACTCGACGTATGTAACCGAGGAGCAACGCAGCCGGCCGGGATGGATCGGCCGCCCAAACGTGGCCGAAATTCTGACCGGAGGCACTAGGGTGACAGTCGGCAGGCGTCGAGGTCGAGGGTCAAGCATTGGTGCAAGTGCCTCCTGTCGTTCGCCACCGTGTCATCCGGGCGCCATCGACAGGGCGATCCTGGATTCAAGGGTCTATTGAGCGGGCGAAGAGATTTGAACCCTCGACGTTCACCTTGGCAAGAATGACGCCGGCCACGTGATTTCAATGAGTTAGCGGACTTAGACTAGCCTCAGACGGCGTGAAACGGCTTGAAAAGCACTGAAACGACCTGAAAACAACCGCCGGATTACCTCATTACTACCTCATGCTGGTGGCGACTACCTCATGCTGCCGCCAAAGCCGCAGCATCGATCCGGTAGGTCGATTGCTTGCTCCGCTTTCCCGCCCGGCCGTCTTCAACGAAGGCATCTGCCACGGCCTCGATCACCGAGTTCTTGTGGCGCAAGCGAAAGAACACGTGCGACCGAATGGCATATGCCGGTGTGCCCGTAATCGGCACGGTGGCATTTTCCCACCGGTTCACCGTGGCCCGGTCCACCTCCAGTCTCTTGGCGAACTCCTCCTGCGTGTCGCCAACCATTCTGCGCAGGTAGCGCACCTCCGCAGCCCTCAGCGAGGCTCGCCTCAGGACAAGCGCGGCCAGCATCATCGCTACGGCATCGAGCACTTCCCCTTGCACCGTCACCACGCCGCACTTCGTGCACGCCAGAGCCGGCAGATGCTCCACCTTGACGCGAGACATTCCCAGCAACGGCCCGACGTCGTGGGTCACGACCTGCTCGGCCAGATGCCCTTCTCCACAAGCAGAGCAGCGTATTTCCGTCTTCCTTGAATGATGGGGAGTGGTCATGTCGCTTCCATGATGGTGATGAGCAATATGCGGCGCCCGAGGTTATCCAGAAAGGCCTCGACACCCAGTGCCGCCGGATCGCCGTCGCTGTCTCGGCCGAAAACCCGCCACGCGGTCCCGCTAGGATCTCGGCTTCCAGATACGGTGCGCAGGTCGTAGCCGTTGCGGCGATGCGTTTCGCATCGAACACCGAGAAGTGGCGCTGACGGCAGCGCTTCTCGAAGTGCGGATCTGGGATGTAGCGGCCCGCCACCATGGCGTCCTTGACCCACACAAGCGCATCCTGCGGTGTCTTGGGGCCTGGCATCCATGTAGCATATTGTTACATCGGATCCACTTCTGTCAACACGCTTGCCGGACGCACACAAAATGGGTGCCTCATGAAGAGGAAAGCCCTGCGGGCTCCGGGCAAAGCATCGGGCAAAGTTCCGGCGGCTCCAGGCAGACATCCGAGCCAGGCGGACAGCCCAGAGGATGGGCGTCATTGGACGCGCAGGGCGCAGCCGTTCTCGAGTTCTGCCGCGCCGAATGGCGCACCATCTCCGAAATGCACGAGCAGTCGGGCGGGCCGAAGAAACGGTTCGAAAGCGATACCGTCCTCCCTTGCTTGAACGCGGCGAGCTGAAGCGACGCCACCCGGACATCCCGCGCTATCCGTTCCAAGCGTATCGCACGGCGAAGAAGGAGCCATGCGCCGAGGCAGAGAAGAAGACCGCGTGATTTCGGCAGGTTAGTTGGAGCGGGCGAAGGGACTTGAACCCTCGACGCTCACCTTGGCAAGGCTGACGCCGCTTACGTGATTTCAATGAGTTAGCGGACTTAGACAGGCCCCAAACGGCGTGAAACGGCTTGAAAAGCGCTGAAACGACCCGAAAACAACCGCCAGATTACCTCATTCCTACCTCATGCTGCCGGGATGGCCCCCGGCTCCGGGACGGGTATGATGGAACGGACATGCGGCAGGAGCAGACCGACACAGACAATGCCATCGAGGCGAGGCGCATCGACGGATTTCGCCATATGACGTCAGCCCAGAAATTCGCCCTGGCCGGCGCGCTGACCCGGAATGTTCGCCAGCTCGCTTTCGCCGGAATTCGGTTGCGACATCCCGGCATCGACGCTCGTGAAGCCCAGCTGAGACTCGCAGCGATGACCATTGATCGGGCGACAATGATACGGGCGTTCGGCTGGGATCCGGAACGCGTGGCTTCCTAGTTCGCGATGACAACGACCGAGCCGATCGAAGTGACTCTGGCTGTGACCGGCGTTCTGGAGCGCCTGGGCGTCGAGTATCTGGTTGGTGGTTCTCTGGCCACTTCGTTGCACGGCATTCCGCGCGCCACTCTCGATGTGGACATCGTTGCCGATCTTCAGATGACTCACCTGGCTCCATTCGTCGCGGCCCTACAGGAGGCATTCTTCGTCGACGCAGACATGGTGAGGGACGCAATTCGCAGGCGCGCCACCTTCAACATTCTCCACCTCACGACCATGTTCAAAGTCGACGTATTCGTGGCCGGCGCGGACGATCTGCTGGCCGCCGAGCTGGCGCGCAAACAGCGCGTGCAGGTCTTGGAAGAACCGCGAGCCGATGTGTTCGTCGCCAGTCCCGAAGACATGGTCTTGCAGAAGCTCATCTGGTACCGCGATGGCGGCGGCGTTTCGGATCGACAGTGGGGCGACGTGGTTGGCGTGATCAAAACGCAAGGGGAGCGGTTGACACCCACGTGATTTCAATGAGTTAGCGGACTTAGACAGGCCCCAAACGGCGTTGAAACGGCATGAAAAGCACTGAAACGACCTGAAAACAACCGCAAGATTACCTCATTACTACCTCATGCCGGAGGCGACTACCTCATGCTGGCTGGCTGCATCGAAGGACAGCGACAACGGACGAGAGAAGATCATGGATGGACTTGTATCCGTCAGCGCGATACATTACCCTTGGTAATCAGGGGGTAGACATGCTCGTCGCAACGTCGAAAGTCACGATCCAAGGGCAAATCTCCGTTCCAGCAGAAGTCCGAAAGGATCTCGGTATTCGAGCCGGAACAGAGTTGATCTGGGACCGCAACGAGGACGGCGACTATACAGTCCGCCCTAAGCGTCTTACCTTGGCCGACCTCCATCGGATGGTTGGTCCTTCGACCGTGCGACTGACAGACCAGGAACTCAAGAAGGCTCGGCAGGAATTTCTAGCTTCCCGAATGAAACGCCTCGACGCGAAGAAGGCGTGAATGTGGCTGCTATCGACACAAACGTCCTGGTTCGACTGGTGACAAAGGATGACGAATCCCAGTACAAGAAAGCCCAGACTTTCGTTGAAAGGCACCAGCCAGTCCTGGTAACCCAGCTTTCCGTGTTGGAGCTAGTGTGGGTACTCATGAGTCGGTACGGTTTGAATAAGGAGCGAACCTGCAAAGTGGTTCAGGCTCTATTGGAGACGAAGGAGCTAAATATTCAAGCCCCCGCCATTCTCGAAGCAGCCCTGAAGACCTGGGAAAAGTCCAAGGCTGACTTCGCCGACTGCTTCATCCTGGAAACCGTGATTGATGCATCCGAAAGCCCACTCGGCACGTTCGACACTACGCTTGGAAAGTTGGAAGGCTGCAAGCAGCTCTGATTTCGGTAGCTGCCACTCGCCAGGATGATGGGCGTCCAGCGCGAAGAAATTCGCCCCAGCCGTCGTGTAGTGCCCACGCGAGTTGAGTACGGTGGGCATTGGGATCAAAGATCGCTGCCGCCGGCGGAAAGTGGTCGTGGTTGGCCGGCTGTCCCTCGCCAGGACGCCATCCGCGACGTGTGTTTTCCGATGGTGGCGGCGATGAGCAGCTGGTTTTGGCCGGTACGGCTCGCCATCGTGCATGATCACACGATGGGTTCCCTATTTCTCAGCCTCGTTCGAGCGCTGCGCTCCGCCTTCCACACCCACGCGGACCTCGTAGTCGAGAACCTCGCCCTGCGCCAGCAGCTGGCCAACTTCCAGCGCACCTGGGCCCGCCCTCGCCTACGCAAGAGTGATTGCACCTTCTGGGTCGTACTCTCCCATCTCTGGTCTCGCTGGGCGGACGCGCTGGTCGTCGTCAAACCAGACACCGTCGTCCGCTGGCACCGGGCTGGCTTCCGCTTGTTTTGGCGTTGGAAGTCACGTCGGCGCACGCCGGCGCAAAATGGGGTCTCCCCTGAGACAAAGGCGCTCATCCGCCAGATGACCAAAGCCAACCCAACTTGGGGAGCGCCCAGAATTCACGGCGAATTGCTCAAACTCGGCATCGACATCGGCGAGCGCAGCGTCTCCCGCTTCATGCCACCCAAATCACGCAATCCTCCCTCGCAGATCTGGCGCACTTTCCTCGACAACCATGTCGGCTCGCTCGACTCGATTGATTTCTTCACCGTGCCCACCGCAACTTTTCGCGTCCTGTATGTCTTTCTCGTCCTCTCGCACGACCGCAGGCGCGTCCTGCACTGGAACGTCAGCGACGGTCCTGGCGCGCAGTGGACCGCCCAGCAGGTGGTTGAGGCGTTCCCCGAGGACACCGCGCCCAAGTACATGATCCGAGACCGCGACGGCATCTACGGCGCCTACTTCAAGCGTCGTGTAGAGAGCCTCGGCATAGAGGAAATACTCACCGCATCCCGATCACCTTGGCAAAATCCCTATGTCGAGCGCCTTGTGGGCTCGATACGCCGAGAATGCCTCGATCACGTCATCGTGCTCAATGAGCGCCATCTCCGGCGAATCCTGACGGCGTACTTTGCCTACTACCACAGGTCACGAACTCACCTTTCTCTGGGCAAAGACGCGCCGGAGCCGAGAGCCGTCCCGCCCAGCATGGGCCAGATAGTCGAGCTGCCCGAAGTCGGCGGCCTGCATCACCGCTACGAGCGCCGCGCGGCCCGATCGCGACAAATGTCCGCGATGCCGCCGTCGACATAGATGGCCATCTCTCTGCACGCAGTATGAAACCGCGTTCGCTTCGACGCCGATCACGCGCCCGACGTGGGCGTGATCGCGCGCGAGCACGCTCTTGGTCTCGCCGATTCACCCAGGATCGGCCTCCCGCTGGCGCCCGGACGACGGCCTGGCGAAGGACACGGAGTGGCTTCTCCAACTGACCGTTTTGATTGGACTTTTTTGAGCGGGCGAAGGGACTTGAACCCTCGACGTTCACCTTGGCAAGGATGACATCACCCACGTGATTTCAATGAGTTAGCGGACTTAGACAGGCCCCAAACGGCGTGAAACGGCTTGAAAAGCACTGAAACGACCTGAAAACAACCGCCAAATTACCTCATTACTACCTCATGCTGGTGGCGATTACCTCATGCTGAATTCTTCAAGGCCATGCCAGCCTTCGTGTTGACTTTGTACTGAGCCCAATGTACCCTTGGTTAGATTCGACCAATGGTCCCTAAGAAACCGTTCTTCCCGCTGCTCGATGTCAAGAGGACTGCGCAGCGAAAGGATGGGCTCCTTCTCTCGAGGACGAAAGCAGAAGCGAGCTTCCCCAATTTGACTGAGGCTCTCGCAGCAGCTCGATCAATGATCGAATCTCTCACCGAGAAAGACTTCGTTGAAACCAAACAACAGTGGGATCTCTGCGACGTATACGCCGTCGTCATCGCGAAACAGGGTTGGTATGTCAAGTTGACGCTGCTACCTGACCGAGTGATTCTCATTTCCTTTCATTTGCTCGAACGTCCTTTACGAACTGCTCGCGGCCATGAGGTGAAACCATGAGTGTCAGGACCAAACTCGCCAGCAAGAAAGAGTTCCGTTGCGCAGAGTGCGGCAAAGGAATTGTGCGACCTATTGCCGTTGGTGGCCGCCAGGCCAACTACCGCACCCTGACTCTGCCTGTTCCTGCAGCACTGGAGATCCCAACGTGCGGCAACTGCGGCACGGAGTGGATCAACGATAGTGTTGCCCGGAAGCTCGATACGGCCCTAGAAAAGGAGTTCCGCTCACGCATGCGTGAGCTAGTGACTGTATCTCTGGCGCGCTTATCGGAGCTCAGCATTTCAAAGGCATCCGTTGAAAGGGTCCTTGGCCTCTCCCAGGGCTACTTGTCCCACCTGACCACTACGGGCGACAAGACACCCAGCGAAGCGTTAGCCTCGGATCTTGCACTTCTCGCTCAGGATCCGCAGCGGATCCGCACGATAGAGACATTATGGAAGAAGCTCTCCGGTTCGAAGCCGGATCCGGCGGGTGTGCTCGGTTGGTTGTCGACGGCAGCCTGAATCCATCACTGACCCAGTGCTAGCTCGGCATGGCCGGACGCTGTTGCTCCGCTCCACCGCCGGTCGACGCGGCCCCGACTGCGGACAGCAGCCGTGCCATGCCGTCGAACAGGGCCGCGAGCGCGCTGGCGGCCTGAGGCGGGGCTTCGATACGTAGGCTGCCGTCGGCGCCGCGCTCGACGCGCAGGGCATTAAACAACTGAACCACGGGGGCCGATGACAGGGCCACTGCGGCGGGCGCCGGTGGCATTTCCACTGAAATGCCGGTGTCCTGGGGGTTGGCAGCCTCGACCATCTGTTCGACCTCCATCCCGGCGGCTTCGGCCTCGGCCATCACGGCGTCAGTGGCCACGTCTTCGGGCTTGGGCGCAGACGGAGGCGCCACGACCAGACGCTCGAGCACGTGTAGGAGCGCCGTCGACCGTTCGAACTTGATCTCGTCGCTTGATCCTTCGAACAAGCCCCGGAACAAGGCGCGCTTGTCAGCCACTATGCCGGCAATGCGCTCCTCGATGCAGGCCCGGCTGACCAGGTTGTACACGTCGATGGGGCGCTTCTGGCCCAGACGATGGATGCGGCCAATTCTCTGCTCCAGCACGGCCGGATTCCACGGCAGTTCCAGGTTGATGCAGGCGTTGGCGGCCTTCTGCAAATTGAGGCCCACGCCGCCCGCGTCGCTGAGGAAGAGCACGGCCGCCTGCGGATCATCGTGAAAATCCACCAGGTTTTGCGTGCGTCGGCGCGTTCTTTCCTGGCCGGTGAAGAACAGTGCACGCATGCCCTCGGCCGCCAGAAGATCGGACACCGACCAGGCGGCCAACTCCAGCATTCGCCGCCACTGGCTGAACACCACGACCTTGCGCTTCTGGGTAATGACCAGGCTCGCAATCAGCTCGCGCAATTCGATCAGTTTGGGCGTGGCCAGTGTCTCAATCAGGTTGGGCGAGGGCACGCGTGGGCGGATATCGGGCCAGGTGTCTTCGAAATTGAGTTGCGCCATTCCATTGCTGATCACCCGCTGTGTGGCCAAGAGGCTCATCAGACGCAGGAATTCGGCCGGGGCCAGCGGGCGGCGTGCCGCGATCGCGGCTAGCTTGGCAATGGGCTGGTTCAGCCCGTCATGGGCCTCGCGCTGCTGGTCGGTCAGATCCACTGGAATGACAGTGTCCTGCCGGGGCGGAAGCTGGGCCAGCACTTCCGAGCGCACTCGTCGCAGAAGCACGGGCTCAAGCCGCGCCCGCAGCGTGTCCAGGTTGCGGGCACCCACCACCTCGCGCTTGCCATCGGCAAAGCTGCTGTGCCATGGGGCCAAACGCCACTTGGGTTCCAACACGCGGTCGTCCACCCACTCGACAATGGACGCGAGCTCTTCCAACCGATTTTCCATCGGCGTTCCGGTCAGCACCAGCCGGTACGTGGGTCGCAGGCGCTTGACGGTCAAGGCGGTGCGAGTGGACCAGTTCTTGATCCGCTGTGCCTCGTCCAGAACCACCAAATCTGGATTCCAGGACGCAATGGCGTCGAAATCGCGCACCACCTGCTCGTAGTTGGTCACCAGAAATCCGCGGCGAGTTGCCGCGTAGAGCGCCCGGCGTGTATCCGCGTTGCCGTCCACAATACGCAGCGGCGATCGACTGACCGCCAGCCATTCGCGTTCCCATTGCGGCTTCAACGACGCAGGGACGATCAATAGACCGCGCTTCACCAGGCCGGCGTCAAGCAGTGCAGACGACGCCACAATGGCCTGCGTGGTCTTCCCGAGACCCATGTCATCAGCCAGCACGAGTCGCCCCTCGGCGAAGAATCGCGCGACCCCTTGCTTCTGGTACGAGTAGAGGCGGCGCTTGCTCTTGCTGTTCAGCAGGCGGGATTTGGCCTCGCGCAGGCAGGCGACCCGCTCCAGTCGCGCTCGTTCGTCGGCCAGAACCGCGCGCGCAGCCGGATCTGCGGCGGCACCCTTGACGAATTTCTGTAGCTCGCACACCAGGCGCAGGCGTGCCTGTGGGTCCGCAGCATGCAGGTTGGCCAGATGCCGCCGACCTTCTTTTCCAGCGTGAAAGAGGCGCGAGAGCCCATCTGCAGGTGACAGAAGCACCAGAGCCGAAAGCGGGTCGAAGGGGCCGGCCGGGACCAGCGTGGCGTCCCATGACAGATTGGGCGATGTGGTCCGTGGAGCCTCCAACGCCGCCTTCCATTCGCGAGGTTTGCGCGCCAGCTGGTCCACCACTGCCAACACGTGCTTGCACAACCCAAGTGAGCTGCGCAGAAAATCCGGACAGTCACATCGGGCCTCGATGGGATCGAACGAGAGCAGGCGCAAGTCGTAGGGGAGCAATCCTGCGGCCTGGGGGCTGCCCAACGTGTAGCGGCCAAAGGGACCACGCCGGGGACTCTCAATCACGGCCAGCTCCTGGCTGCGCGCTGAGGCCAGGCGGCGCAGCAGGGCATCGAACGCCGCTCGGCGCACCGGCCAGTCCCACGGCCCCGGCAGTGCCAGCGTGTGACGGACGAGCATCTCGACAGGAATGGGCAGCGTGCGCCGTCCAGCGATCTGTTTCAGCGTCTCGAGCGCTTCGCTATCCGACGAGGATTCGCTCGCAGCCAAGGTGGGAGCAGACATGGCGGTCTTCTATCACGCCTCTATGGCTCAACCATCAGTGACCACGACCCGCAAGCACCGCGTGCCGTGATGGGGCGGGAACAGCCCAGCCATCGGAAAAATCTGTTGACCTCCTGCCCCCCTCTGCGGCAGCCTATTTGATACGGCGACAGCGACGCCGAACCCCGATGGTTCCTCCCCCGCAGGAGCCCTCGAACGGGGCAAAGGGGAGCTCACTCCTCCGGCTGGCTCGTCGCACGTTTCTTCGTGCCGCGCGGCCGAAAGCGGGGGTTTCGACAGCGCGGAGCGAGGAGAACGTCGATGACCGCCCACCGTGATCTGAAGAACATCATCCGAGACCGCCAGAGGAAGACTGGAGAATCGTACACCGCTGCGCGACTCCATGTCTTGCAGGCCCAGACCGAATTGCTAGGCGTGGCGGCAGAGCCTGCTGCGCCCATGGCGAGCCCGCAACGCTGCGAGGCCGCCATTCTCAAGGTGAACGACCGGTCTGTCAGGGCGCGAATTCTAGGCGAAAACGAACAACTCACTTTTCGCACCGGCGACTTGTGGACTTCGGTGCCAGGCCAGATCGCCACGCTCATCATCAAGAAAAGGTGGACATGGCGAGGCGATGCCTATGCCAGCGGGAATATCGAGAGTGCCTATATCGATGCCGCCAAGCTCGGTCTGGTCCCCCTTCCACTGCATGGCGGTGAGTTGGACGACCTGCGCAGGTCGACCGAACCATATCGACGGCCAGATCCCTATGCCCAGCTGTGGAGGAAGCTCACATCGCGGCCACGTCCTTCGTACGAAATGGACCCGATTGCATGGGGAGCGTTTCCCGGTGCCGATCCCGAGGACAACCCAACCTGCGACGCAGCCGAACTCGCCGAGACCGGTGACATAGACGTCGCGCGCGAGTTGCTTATGGAGACGCTGGCAAGGGACTTGCGCTGCATCGATGCCCACGCGCATCTGGGAAATCACGTGTTCCAGCACTCCCCCGAGCGCGCGATCCTTCACTACGAGGTCGGGATGCGCATAGCCGAACTCTCACTGCCGCCCGGGTTCGACGGTTTCTTGGCCTGGGGACCCATCTACAACCGGCCCTACCTACGGTGCCTGCATGGCTATGGGCTGTGCCTCTGGCGGCTTCGACGCTTCTCGGAGGCGGCGAAGGTATTCGAGCGCATCCTCTCGCTCAATCCGAACGACAACCAGGGCGTTCGCTTCTGTCTGGACGATGCACAGCACGAGCTGTCATGGGAGGACATGCACGACCGCGAGGAGAGGGCTCACGCGAATCTGCGAGCGCCCAGGCAGGACGATCTCGAAATCAACTGAGCGCGGTTGCGGATTGCCTGCGCTCGCCGGCAGTGGTTCTTGCGTCTTGCCAGGTACGCAGCTGCTCATCGGAACAGCCACGCAATTCGCATTGTAGCGACTTGCCTCGTGGCCTCCACATCACCGACCATGCCGCATGCCAACCGTCCCCGGCCGTCGTGCCTATGACCACCGACTTCGCGATCTCGTTTGCGAAGGTCGTGACCCCGGTCTCTTTCACCACATCGGTGTTCCGCGTTCCACCGCCGCGAGTTGGCTTCGCCGTGGCCCCCGTCCGGTCATCTCGGCCGAGGTCCTGGCCATGGACCAGCAAGAACTCCAGGCCGAAGTCCTCGCTCTCCAGCGCCGGGTCAGGCTTCTTCTTGCCGTCATCCGTCTGGCCTTTCTGCTCGTCCGCCTGTCCGGGTTCTGCCTCGATTCCCAGCGTGTGCCCGACGGAAATACCAAGCGATCCATCTTGGCCGCCCTGGCGCACGCCCAGAAGGCTATCCCTCTCGGCGTCGCCCTGCGAGTATTGCGCCTCTCCCCCTCCCGCTACCACGCTTGGAACAACCTCGCCCAGGATTGCCCGCGCGATGATCGAGCCAGCTGCCCACGAACAAAGCCGTCGCAGCTCACTGGCAAAGAGATCTGTGAGATGCGGGACATGGTCGTGTCTCCGGACTATCGCCACATGACCATTCGCGGACTCGCCTTGCATGCCCAGCGGATCGGGAAGGTGTTTGCCGCAGCAGCGACCTGGGCACGCGTGGCCCGCGAACGCGGATGGCTTCGGCCACGGCGGCGCTTGTACCCGCCGAAGCCCAAGCAGGGCATACGGGCGAGCAGCCCCAACGAGTATTGGCACATTGATGTCACCGTCATCAGGCTGCTCGACGGCACCCGTACCTATCTGCACGCGGTGATCGACAATCTCAGCAGGCGCATTCTGGCTGGAAGCTCGTCTTGCGTCTCGAACCAGAGACGACGTGCCAGGTTCTGGTCGAGGCAGCGAAGAACCTGCCGTCGGGCAGCGAGCCGGCAACCGTCGTGGCCGACTCGGGGGTCGAGAACGTAAACGGCGTGGTCGACGCTCTACTCGGCTTGGGACAGTTGCGCCGCGTTCTCGCACAGGTCGAGGTCACCTTCTCAAATTCCATGATCGAAGCCTGGTGGCGCTCGCTCAAGCATCGCTGGCTCTACCTGCACCAGCTCGAAAGCTTCGTCACGCTGGAGAAGTTGATCGCGTTCTACGTCGAGCAGCACAATTCTGTGGTTCCGCATTCGGCCTTCGCGGGCCGGACCCCAGACGAGATGTACTTTGAACGCGGGGCTCAGATCCCCGTCAACCTTGCGGCCGCGCGTACTCGTGCGCGTGAGGCGCGCATGAAAGCCAACCGCGACCTGAGCTGCACGGTCTGCCAGCAACCTTTGAACGCGCCCGCCGACACCCCAGATTCCTTTGCAATTTCCGACCTGTTGCAGTTGCAACGTGAAAAGTCCCAAATGTCTTGAGCCGCAGCTGGGCGGTGTCAGGTCACGCCACCGAAGCAATGCAGCAGCGGTACAGCACCGTTGCGCCGGAGGAGATGAGGGAGAGCATCGGCAAGGTGATCTCTCTTGCCAGGATGAAAGAGGCGATGGCTGACACCTCGCATGGTGGTGTGCAAGGTGGTGTGCATGACGCAGAAAAGAAGAAGGCCAGCTAGCGTTGCAGCGCCAACTGACCGTTTTGATTCGACTTTTTTGAGCGGGCGAAGGGACTTGAACCCTCGACGTTCACCTTGGCAAGACGCCGGAACCCCAATGACATCAAGAGCTTAGCGTAGGAATACGGGTAGTTAACTGTTACTAGGCGTTACCTGGACATCCAACCCGTGACGCCTGAGTGGTGTGCAAAGTGGTGTGCACCGACAGGGCAGCCTCCCGTTTAGTTTGAGGGCCTCACGGAACCCAGGTTCGTTCGGTGGCGGTGTTCGCCTAGCTTCATCACCAATGACATAAGCCCGACGAGATGGTTGTCCTGTAGCGCTAGCCACGTATGTTTGAGAGCGTTCCAGAACCGTTTCCAAACACAGTTCCGCCTACGGGCCTAGGGGGAACACCGACCCGGACAATTTCCGGCCGAGTGGCAGCCGGGAGGCTCATCACTGGATTGTGCCGTGACGCCTCGCTTGGTGTGTTTGGAAATCGAACGTGTGCAACGAGTAGAAGGTGGCTGGGATCACCAAGGGAGTTGCGTTCAGCACAAGCCGGTACTCCAGAATTCCAAGCGGTAGGACAATGGCATCAATCGTGGTTCCGAGGCACCCAACGGAAACCGCATGCCACTTGAGCCGCCCTGGACTGTCAGACGGGCGCGGAACAACACTCTGGAGAGGGTTTCCTGAGGCCGTGCCAACCAACACATACCGGCGTACATCGTTGAGTTCAGGCAGATAGGCAAGCCCTGGTTGCACAAAGGCAAAGTAGTTGAAAGCGATCTTCGCGATTGCCCGCAGGTGCCTCTGCGTGATGGTCGCCAGTACATCTGCTTGTGCCGTACCGTCTGGCACGTGTTGCACAAGAACCTCTTCGCTAGTGATCATGCCTTTGGATGCGAGTTCAGCCTGTACCTGACGGTCGTCGACCGCCCCCACCCATTGTACACATGGCGGAGATGGCCCGAACACCTGCTGTAGTTGTTCCTTTGACGGAAGACAACCGGGGCTATGCCACTGGAACGGCCCTTCACGCGTCTTGCCGAAGCCCACTTGTGGGCGGGGCACCATGTTCACAGAGGTTTCGTCCGGTGAGGGCCGAAAATCAGCGATACATCCGGCCAGCGGACCTTCCTTGATGAGAACCCCATCGACATCGGATGCCTGGGCTATGCGGAACTTCGATGCGGGCCTCAGTCCGGCAACAAACCGGTGGACACCCTCGACGCTTGCGTAGCTAAACGACTGTTCGAGTTCCCTTCCGAGACGGCCGTTGCAAAGTTCGCAGACACAATCCAGCACCGGGCTCCCTTCCCCGAACCTTCCGAACGCCTGCGGTATCACGTGCTCCCTGTTGAATGCGGCACTGGGCTTGTACTCCAAGCAGTAGACACACCGTCGCTCGTGCGCCGCGTCTAAATTGCGCCTTTTCACCAGGTAGACCAAGGGGCACCGCCCGCAGTGTACCAGACCTGGGCTTGAAGGGCGTGCCAGGTTCGACCGAAATCAAATCCCGTTGACAGCCATCGCAGGACGTTGCGATCCTGCGGCGGACCAAGACCGCAACTAACTGACAAAAGGCCTCCATGAAATTCTTTCTTTCCTACGCCAGCGACCCCGACAAGAAGGCTGCGGACGAGATCAAGGACGAACTTGAGAAGTTGGAGCCGTCAAGTCCCCATGAGGTCTTTGTTGACTACGCCTCCTTGCTGAAGTCTCAGGATGTCGACTTCGAGATCAACAAGCGGATAGAGCACGCCGACGCTGTCCTCTATCTCATCACCGTTAGCTCAATACGCAGTTTTTGGTGTGGAAAGGAGATTGGGTACGCGCAGTGCCTCGGAAAGCCGATTGTGCCAATTGCCGGGTGCGGGATCACGGGCGAGTTCATCAAGAGCCAGAGCATCCCATTGATCTCGGGTTTGAAGTGGGTGAACTGGCGGGAGGATGGGCGAGCCCAGAGGATCGTAGACGGTGTAACCGATCAACGAGACATTCTCAAGCTACTGACACCGGCCGAGCTGGAGAGACTAACCTTGGTTGAATCGCAATCCGGCGACCATATTTCATACGGTATTGTGAATACCAGGGAATTCCGTGTGAGCGACTTGAGCATCGCTAGCGAGATTCGCATTACGGAGAACGACAAAGCGACCATGTTCGGCGACGCACCGAAAGTTGAATTCTTGTACCTGGACGGCGGTATGGCGGTCGATTCCGGCCTAGCCCTATCGAGGTACAAGCGACCGTCGATAGGTGGGCTGACGAGGGCTTGGCTGGTCAAGGGTCTAAGGACAAGACAGATTGAACTGCCCAAATGCAGAGTGATTCTTCTCTTCAGGTATTGCATCGGCGGTCAGCACTACCTATCTAGCCTGTTTGATCAGCCATTGGTGGACGTCTGTCCCGCCGACTTGAAGACAGCGCTTCTGAATGCCGCCGCCGTAGCGCCTACAATAGCGGACGCGAAAAAATGAAGAAGCCCCCCTCGGACTC
>Ga0224523_1000840_pt1 | contig 14300 bp, 16 predicted proteins | sample CFST50metaG_FD_182732 | JGI IMG/M metagenome (GOLD analysis project Ga0224523, IMG submission 182732) | Peat soil microbial communities from Stordalen Mire, Sweden - C.F.S.T50 | ecosystem: Environmental > Terrestrial > Soil > Wetlands > Peat | place: Sweden: Norrbotten County, Stordalen Mire...
GTTTATGCCTTATGATTGCGAGCGCTATTTTAAACACTTTGTTCTTTTGAAAGGGATTTGCAATCAAAATAAAAGGAAATGTTTCACCTTTAATATAGGTGGATCATTTTTTATTGTGTTACGTTTTATTTCTTGGTAACTTTGTAAAAAAAAGACAATGGACAGGCAAGTTTTAATAAATAATATTATCAAAAAAATCAACCAGCTTCCTGATATAAAGATCAAGGAAATTGATGATTTTGCTGACTTTATTCTGAGTAAAATTGATGACAATATCATCAGGGAAGGGATTCTGAAAATGTCGTCCGACTCAAAAGCCTTCTATTTTCTGAATGACGAGGAGGATTTATATACGGTGCAGGATTGCAAAGAAAAGTACAAATGAAAAAAGGAGATATTATACTTGTTCCCTTCCCGTTTACTGATCTGTCTGGTAATAAAAACCGCCCTGCAGTTATTCTAATAGATTCGGAAGAAGATGTTACTGTTTGTTTTATTACTACACAGGTAAAATGGTTTTCTGAATTTGACATATCAGTTCATCACTCAGAAATTAATGGATTTTAAAAAACATCACTGATTAGATTGAATAAATTCACCACCATTGATAAAGATTTAATTCTGGGCCGCCTCGGAGAAATCGAAGATCATAATATTGGTTTGATAAATTCTAATTTAAGGAGAATTTTAAAATTAGAGGAAAAACACTAAATGCTCCTTTGAAGGAAATTTGCAGTATGAAAATTGCACTCCACAATTTCAGGCATTTTCAGATATCATGTTTGGCAGGAAATCTTCCATCTGTGATTAATTATATGGATTGCGGTGCTTAAGTGCTTCAACAAGCTCAGCAATCCTAATCCAGGCAACCTCACTTCGCCGACTGCCAACTGCCGACTGCCGACTGCCGACTTTTTTTTACATCTATTCTTCAAATTAAAATTTATCTCTTAAATTTGTCTGCTTTTATTTTCCACAAAATAAACACTGATGGCAAAGAATATTACCTATAATAAAAATCAGGCTAAGCCGGTTGCAAATGCACGCAAACAACCGGTATTAGAAAAAACCAGTGCGGTAAGCAATCGGAACATCATTTATATTATCATCGCAATAGCTGTTACAGCCATTGTATATTCCGCATCCATTGGCAACGGCTGGATAAAGAACTGGGACGATGGAGGCTATGTCACCGAAAAAGGTGCCAGCGATCAGCTTTCGGCAAGCAATATTTACCACCTCACCAGCCATGACCTGTCGAAGGTGTTCACGACTTTTTACAAAGGCAATTATCACCCACTCACAACCCTGGTGTTTGCTTTAGAATATCGTATTGCCGGCGATAGCACCACATTGTATCATTTGGTAAACCTGCTTTTTCACCTGATGAATGTTCTGCTGGTATTTCTTTTTGTAAAAAAGCTACTTAAAAACCCGGAAATAGCCTTTATCACAGCAATTTTCTTTGGTGTTCACCCTATGCACATTGAATCGGTGGCATGGATATCCGAATTGAAAGATGTGATGTACACTTTTTTCTTCCTGCTATCAATAATGTATTACATGCGGTATTTTGAAGCCAAACAAAACAGGGTGAAACCTTACCTTATCTCACTTTTGTTTTTCATACTTTCGTGTTTTGCAAAGTCAGCTGCAGTAATATTGCCTGCGGTGCTTATCATGATTGATATGTATAACGGCAAAAAGTGGAAGAATGGTTTTGCTTCCCATCCGAATGCTTTCGTAAGTTTCTTTGGAAAAATACTCACCAGCGCTTTGCAAATAATGCCATTCATATTGGTTTCACTGGTTTTTGGAATACTTGCAGTGTTTTCGCAGAAGTCGGCAGGCGCCATACAGGATCTTAATCCCCTTTTCACCTGGTTCGAAAGACCCATGCTGGCGAGTTATGCCGCCATGACATACCTTTGGAAGCTTTTTGTCCCCATCGATCTTGCATGTATGTATCCTTATCCCGACAGGATAGCTGGGCACTTGCCTTATCTATATTATGTGGCCCCTGTAGTGATGCTTGTGCTTGCCGGCCTTGTAATTTATTCGCTTAAATTTGGCAAAGACATCATGTTTGCAACGATCTTTTTTTTCGTCACCATTGCGCTGGTGTTGCAATTACTTCCTGTTGGGGGTGCCATTGTTGCCGAGCGTTACAGCTACATTCCTTATATTGGACTATTCATGATCGTTGGCAAAGGCTTTGTTTTTTCGCAGCAAAGTAAAGCGCGTTTTGCGGTGATGCTCAGATTTATTTATCCCGCTGTGCTTGTCATTGGGCTTGCTGCGTTTTCGGTGCTATCGGTTCAGCGTATTCATGTATGGAAAAATGGCGAAGTGCTTTTCACTGACCTTATCAGCAAGTATCCCAACCTGCCATTTGCCTATAACAACAGGGGCTATTTGTATCAGAGTTTTCTAAAAGATAATGAGAAGTCACTGGCTGATTATAACAAGTGCATCCAGCTGGATTCCACATTCCACAGGGCTTTAAGCAATAGGGGCGTCCTTTATTACAATTTCTATGGACCAAATAAATCCGATTCAATGCACTTGCAACTGGCTTTAAAAGATTTTACAAAGGCATTAAAGTATAAAAGCAACAACACCGATGCTTTGATTGGGAGAGCCAACACTTACAGCACTTTGCTCAAGTACAAAGAATCCATTCCTGATTATGATAAATACATTGCCATTGTTGCCGACGATCCAAAAGCTTATCTGTGGCGCGGAATTGCGCTTTACAATACCGGAAGATATGATTCGGCATTTGCCGATGTGAACAAAAGTATCGAAATGCAGGCCGATAACGACAATGCTTTTCTTTGGCGTGGAATAATTTTCTCGCATAAGAAGGATTACAAGGCAGCAATAAAAGATTTTGATCAGTTGCTGAAAATGAAGCCCCAAAGCACAGATGCTCTTAATTGGCGCGGTCTTGCAAAATATGGTTTGCAAATGTACAACGAAGCAATAGCTGATTATAATTCGGCACTTGCCATCAATCCCAAAGATCCTACAATTTATATCAACCGCTCGAGTGCATACCTTGAGTTGAAAAACTACAAGCAGGCTTACGATGATTATTGCTCGGCAGGAAAACTTAAATATGCTCTCGACAAGGCCCATTTCTTTAAGCTGAAAGACCTGGCAGGCGACAAGTCATTTGTGCAATAAAAATGTAAGCAGGTTGAAAGATCAAATGATTTTCTTAGATTTGTAATCTATTTGCAGAATATTCTATTATAATGCTCAATAATAAAAAGATCATCGTTGTACTACCCGCCTACAATGCAGGGAAGACTCTTGAGGATACCTATCGGGAGATCCCTTTCGACATTGTGGATGATGTTATCGTGGTTGATGATGCCAGTGTTGACGACACAGTTGAAGTTGCGAGAAGAATAGGTATTAAGCATGTAGTGGTACATGAAAAAAATATGGGCTATGGCGGCAATCAGAAAACCTGCTATGACACAGCCTTAAAACTTGGTGCCGATATAGTGATCATGCTGCACCCCGATTACCAGTACACCCCAAAGCTTATTCCTGCTATGGCAAATATTATTGCATATGATCTCTATCCTGTAGTACTTGGTTCGCGTATTCTTGGCAAGGGTGCATTGAAAGGGGGAATGCCTTTGTATAAATATTTCTTCAATCGTTTTCTTACGCTTACACAAAACATCCTGATCAACGAAAAGATATCGGAGTATCACACGGGTTACCGTGCGTTTTCAAAGGTTGTTCTGGAAAAGATCAACTACCATGCGAATTCAAACGATTTTGTTTTCGATAACCAGATGCTGTCGCAGGTTGTTTATGCCGGTTTTCATATTGGTGAGGTCACTTGCCCCACCAAATATTTTACTGAGGGTTCTTCAATAAATTTCAGGCGCAGCACCATCTACGGACTGGGTGTGTTGAAAACCTCTTTTTGCCATTTCCTGCAGCGCACAGGCATTGCAAAGTTTGAAATCTATAAAATGAATTCTTAGTGGGAACTTCCTATTCTTGCAGGTTCTGCAATACAACTGATGTTGCTGAGTTGTATCCCACAGAGGACATTCATGGTCAAAAGTGGGTAATATACAAGTGCTGTTCCTGTAAAGCCTATTTCCTTACGCCCATGCCAACTCCTAGACAAATGCAGCTTGCATATGATTCGTCATATTATGGCAAAGGTGAGAGCAAGTTTGGTTTCTCTGTGGAAGGCTTTATTGATATGTTTCGTCGCAGAAGGGCGAAATACCTTGCTTCTTTTCTTTCTCAAAAAGCAAAAGTATTGGATATTGGATGCGGAAATGGCCGCTTCCTCCAGCATCTGTCAACCATGGGTGATTTTGATCTGCATGGAATTGAAATGGAAGGAGGATCGGCTGATCGAGCAAAAAAAATAAAAGAGATCACTTTAAAGATAGGGACACTAAACAGGGATGATTTTCCAGAAGCTTATTTTGATGCAATTTCACTTTTTCATGTTTTCGAACATCTTGATAAACCAAAAGAAACTCTTGATGTTATTAAAGTGATTTTAAAGGATGATGGCATTCTGATGATGTCTTTTCCCAATATTGCTTCGTGGCAGGCCAGGGCTTTCAAAGGCAAATGGCTTCACCTGGATCCGCCGCGTCACCTTCTTTTCTTCGCTCCCAATGATTTTATCGGTATTATGGGTGCCATGGGATTTAAGCTCATCAGCAAACGCTGGGTTTCCACTGAACAGAACCCTTATGGTTGGGTGCAAAGTTGCCTCAATATGATGTGCAAAAAAAGAGATGTGCTTTTCGAACGGTTGAAAGGCAACATGAACTATGCCCCGGAATACGGTGGCTTCAATATCCTGATGCAAAAAATATTCTTTGTTTCAGCGCTTCCTTTCTTTGTTGTATTCGATGTTTTCGAAAGTCTTTTCCAAAAAAACGGCACTTTTTTATTTACTTTTCGAAAGAAATGTAACTAAAAATTTGTGGACTGAAGACTGTGGACTGCCGACTGACTTCTTTTTTATCCTACAAACTCAAGGGTGTAATTAAAATAAATCCTACTTTTGCATAAATTTTTATTTATGAAGAAATACAAATCACTTTGGATATGGTTATTTGCAATAGTTTTTACATTGGCAATTGCAGTTTATCAAAAGATGACAGGTCCAACTTATCCTGTTACAGGAAAAGTTGTGATCAATAAAAATGAGATCAAATACAGGCTCCCACGAACTTCAGATTCTCAAACAGGCGAACAGATAAAGATACAAGTTGCCGACACCAAAGTTAAAGGTACGTTCACATACAAAAGATTCAAAAGCAACGATACTCTTACTAACATTGCAATGACAAGAGACGGCGAATACCTTGTCGCTACAGTCCCACCGCAACCTGCTGCAGGTAAAGTGCAGTATAAGATCACACTTGAATCAGGAAGCGATAAAAATGTTTTATCAGATGATTGGGTTGTGATGAGATATAAAGGGGCTGTGCCCTTATATATCCTGCTGCCGCACATTTTACTGATGTTCATGGCCATGTTGTTCTCTTCAAGAACAGGGCTTGAAGCGTTATTCAAAGGATTCAGCACTTATCGATATAGTTTTGTAACTCTTGTTACCTTATTCTTTGGTGGCGCCATCCTGGGCCCTATCGTGCAGAAATACGCATTTGATGCATACTGGACTGGCTGGCCTTTCGGACACGACCTTACAGATAATAAAACTCTTGTCGCACTTATTTTCTGGGGTATTGCATTCTTCAAACTATCAAAAAACAAATACGACCGGAAATGGGCCATTATTGCTGCGTTGGTATTATTAGCTGTATATATGGTTCCTCATAGTGTTCTGGGTTCCGAGATCGACTATACACAGGTGAAATGATTATAACCTGGGTCATCATCATCATCACCTGTGCTGTCAGCATCCCTGCATTCAGCAATGGTGTACTGTTCTCAAACCTGAAATTCAATCCTTATATCATTAAGGAAACCCGCCAATGGCACCGTTTTTTTACTTATGGTGTGCTGCATGCCGACTGGACTCACCTTATCGTGAACATGTTTGTTCTTTATTCCTTCGGCGAACAGGTAGAATTTATGATGAGGTATTATTTCGGGGCAAAGGGCTTGCTGTATTTTGTCCTGTTATATGTTGGCGCTATTTTTTTATCAGTGGTTCCTTCTTTTGAAAAGCACAAAAATGATAGCTGGTATAATGCTGTGGGTGCTTCGGGAGCTGTTTCAGCTGTTTTGTTTTCCAGCATATTTTTATTGCCGGGTTCTAAAATTATGCTGCTTTTCTTTCCCGTTCCTATGCCTGCGCCTGTTTTCGGGATACTGTATCTTTTTTTCTCAGCTTATATGGCCCGCAAGGGAACTGATAATATTGGCCATGATGTGCATTTATGGGGCGCTTTGTTTGGCTCAGTATTCACTATAGCTATAAAACCTGAGCTGTTCATGATCTTCATAAATCAATTGCAACATATTTTTTAATTCTAAAATCTTAATTTAGTATTGGATCAGCCGGGTAGTTCACCCACTGTGCATATTCTTTACCAAGGGTTTTCAGGTAATTGCTCCACATATCTTCCGGTGGCTCGAAAAGGATTCCTTTTGATTTTGCTGTGGTCAACACCCATGATTTTTCCTCCAGTTCCCGGTCAAGTTGCTTTGACTCCCAGCCTGAGTAACCAATATAAAAGCGGATATCTTCATTGCTGATCTTCTTGTCTTCTATCATGTTTTTGATGACATCCATATTGCCGCCCCAGTAAAGCCCGGGCATAATACGGTAACTGTTTTCTATCCTGTTGCCAAGAGTATGCATCACAAATAAACTGTCTGTTTTTACGGGCCCACCAAGAAATAAATTGGTTTCGAAAGCTGGAAAATTATCAACAATTTCGTTTAGCCTGACTTTGATGGGTTTATTGATGATCAGGCCAAAAGAACCGTCATTGTTGTGCTCGGCCAATAACACTACAGAGCGACTAAAGTAAAAATCCTTCAGAAAGGGTTCTGACAGCAGCAATGTGCCTTTTACGGGTTTTATATCAGGGGTTTTCATCTTAAAATCTTTATAAAATTAATTATTTTTTAAATATTCAAACTGAATTTTCTACATTTTAGTACTTTTGATAGATATTTCAGCAATACAATTCAGTCAAAAAATATACCATAACAAATGGAGAAAAGCGATAATTTTCATAAGTATCTTAAGTTCCGCAAACAATTTAAGAAGTTTACCTACGAAAGTTTTGATTTTAGGAAGGAAAAGGACTCACTTGAAATCTCATATAATTTTCATCTCGACAATAAATATTATTTCCGTCCATCACTCAGTATCCCACTTAAAGGGTTCATGAATACTGACAATTTGTCGGAAGAAAAGCTTCGGAATATCATTTTCCACATAGGCATGATCGAACTTATCAGTTACTGGAAAGCGGCATGCCCACCTGAAATAGTGATAAAACCTTATGCTTTGAATGAGGAGCAGAAGAACTGGTGGAAGAATCTTTACTTTAATGGTCTTGGCGAATTTTTTTATTTAAATTCTATTCAAAGTAATGTCAGCGATTTTGTTCATTTCAGTTCGGAATCTGAAGATCTTCTTGAAAAAAATACATTTGCACTGAAGGATTCAGCGCTAATTCCGATTGGAGGTGGCAAAGATTCTTCAGTCACGGTTGAGCTATTATCAGAACAATTAAATGACAACATCCTTTTGATCTTGAACCCGCGTAAAGCTTGCATTGATACTGCAATTACCGCCGGATATGATGATGAACGAACACTTGTTGTTCAGCGCCGGATCGACCCTGTTTTGTTAAAGATGAATGATGAAGGTTTCCTGAATGGTCATACTCCTTTCTCGGCTTTACTTGCTTTTGTTTCTTTATTGTGTGCTGCTATTTCAGGTAGAAAACATATTGCCTTGTCCAATGAATCCAGCGCCAATGAAGCAACAGTTGAAGACTCAACTGTAAATCATCAGTATTCAAAATCCTTTGAGTTTGAAAAAGATTTCAGGGAATATTATTTTAAATATATTACTGAGGATATAAATTATTTTAGCTTTCTGCGACCGCTCAGTGAACTGCAAATTGCAAAATTATTTTCTTCAACTCCAAAATATTTTCCTGTGTTCAGGAGTTGCAATGCTGGCAGCAAAACTGACATTTGGTGCGGGAAATGTTCCAAATGCCTTTTCACGTATATTATCTTATCACCCTTTATTGAAATGACAAGAATGATCGAAATTTTCGGTAAGGATATGTTCGATGATAAAGATTTACTTCATGAATTTAATCAACTGATAGGGATCGCTGAAACCAAGCCTTTTGAATGTGTGGGTACCGTTGATGAAGTTAATGCTTCACTTTGCCGGATCATCAGTGATAGACCGGGTACATTGCCGTTTCTGCTTGAATATTATAAACAGAGCTCAAACTACAAAGTATTTAAAAACAAAGATTTTTCAGTATTGCTGAAGGAGTTCAATGATGAACACTACCTGTTGAAAGATTTCGAAAATATATTGAGGAGTAAATTGAATGATTGATTTTATAAAAAATAAAATCAGAGCGAAGCGGCTGCTGATTCTGGGTTTTGGCAGGGAGGGACAATCTACTTACAGGTTTCTCCGCCATCACCTGCCTGAGTTGCATTTGACCATTGCAGATAATAATATAGAAATAGCACAAAAAATAAACGATGATCATGTTTCATTTGTGCTGGGAGAAAATTATCTTGATTCCATTGCCGCGTCAGATATGGTTTTTAAAACACCCGGCATATCATTGAATCATTTGAAAAATGAAGTTGCGAGGGAAAAGATCACTTCTCAGACCGACCTGTTCCTTGAATATTATTCAAAACAAATCATAGGGATCACAGGAACCAAAGGGAAAAGTACCACATCAAGTCTTATTTACCACATCATTAAACTTTTCACAGATGATGTTGTACTGGCCGGGAATATTGGTGTTCCACCTTTTGATATGATTGAAGAGATTACAGAAAACACACGGATTGTTTGTGAACTTTCTTCTCATCAACTTGAATATATTTCAAAAGGCCCGCATACTGGCATTCTGCTGAATCTGTTTCAGGAGCATCTGGATCATTATTCCACTTACGAGGATTATCAGAATTCCAAGTTCAATATTACCCGTTTTCAGGACGTTTCCGACAATTTTATTTTTAACGCCGATGATGTATTAATTGAAAAACTCTTGGTGGAAAATAAATTTGAGCGAAAACATTTTGCCTGCTCATTGGACAAACAGTTGTCATTAGGCTGCTGGATAAAAGATAATGTGATCTGGTTTTCTGATGGCATAGTTAATTCTGCCATTTTCGATTTACATGATGATCATTTTTTAAAAGGGGAGCACAATGTCAGAAATATTATGGCAGCCATTTGTGCCTGCATGATTAACAACATACCAAAGAGAAAAATTGCTGAAGGAATAAAAACGTTTAAGGGCCTTGAACACCGAATTGAATATGTTGGGGAATTTAAAGGCGTAAGGTTTTACAACGATTCCATCGCAACAATTCCTGAAGCAACAATGGAAGCTGTAAGAACACTGGTAAGTGTTGAAACCCTTATCTTAGGTGGCTTTGACAGAGGTATAGATTATGATCATCTGCTGAAATTTCTTTTGGCTTCTTCTGTTACAAATATCGTCTTGCTTGGCGATGCCGGAACAAGAATGATGGAGGGTTTTAAAAACCTGGTAACTGACCAAAAGAATATTATTCTGGTAACCTCTTTTGAAGAAGCAGTAGTCACTGCAAAACTCATGAGTAAAGCTGGTGGTATATGTTTGTTGTCACCGGCTGCAGCCAGCTATGACATGTTTAAGAATTTTGAAGAGAGGGGGAGGGTATATAAAAAATTAGTGAGAGATCTTTGACCTCTCACTAATCCTGCCTGCAAACTGAATAAGTATTATTCAGCAGATTCTTTGGTTTCTTTTTTTGGTTTTTTAGCTGCCGGTTTTTTAGCTGCCTTCTTTTCAGTAGTTTCAACTACTGGTTCTTCAGCAATAACCACCGGGGTTTCTGCAACAACTTCTTCAACTTCAGCAACCGGAGTTTCAACAACAATAGCTTCTGCCGTTTCAACTACTTTTTTTGCTTTCTTTTCAGTGGCCGGAACTGAAGCTTTTTTCGAAGTTTTCTTTTCTATTGCTTCTTCTGCAGCAACTTTGTCAGCTTTTTTGTAAACAACAGGTACCCGTTTTTTATTCGGACGTGAAACACCATGTGAACCCATTATAATTTTACCTCTTTTGGTTTTTTTATCACCTTTTCCCATATGTAATATTAATTTGAATGTTTTTTTGAATGCGCAAAGATATAATAAATCTCCCGATGTTGTAACTAAATGTATGAATGTTTATTTCGTGTTTTCCGAAAATTTCTGAAAGTATTGTTTTTCCAGCATTTCAGAACTTCTTATGGATTTCTTAGCCCAATCGATTTTAATATCTATTAGATCTTTCTTGCTTAAATGCCAGTCAGAATCCGACTTTCTCATGCTTTCTGTCAATGAAAACAGGGTTATTGCTGCCGAAACCGAGATGTTAAAACTCTCTGTGAAACCATACATGGGTATCTTCATATACGAATCAGCCATTTCATGCGCTGTCGCAGATAATCCGCCTTTTTCAGTACCAAATAAAATAGCTGTTTTGGTGTCAATCACAAGATCCTGCAGCAGTAAATTGTTTTCATGCGGGGTAGCTGCAATCAGCTTGTAACCTTGTTTCTTCAGTTTTTGAAGGCATTCCGGTGTGTTGAATTCTTTGGTGTTGTAATTATGCAGGGTAAGCCATTGTGATGAGCCCAGGGCTACATCCGGATTTACATCATATTTGTTTTTGTTCTCGATGATATGCACATCCTGTATTCCAAAGCAGTCACAGGTTCTGAGCACAGCACTTGCGTTGTGAGGTTGATATAGATCTTCAAGAACGATGGTCAGGAAACGGGTGCGATTACTTGATACCTCTTCAAATCTTTGCCTCCTGTTATCTGTGACAAAATTACACAGGTGTTCATAATAATCGCACTTCTGCTGATATGTCAGTTTCGGGATCATCAGATTTTGTTTGATTTCGCCATCATATTTGCCAGTCTGAACAGCACTCTTGCTCCCACATTGGCATCCCATTCATCAGCTCCCGGCGAAACTTCGCACAGATCGAAACCAATGATCTTTCTTCCGGAAAGGACGATCTTTTCGAATAAAAAGTATATTTGTTCTGCTTCAAGTCCTCCGGCTACCGGTGTTCCGGTGTTAGGGCATAGTTTGGGATCCAACCCATCGATGTCAAAACTTACATAAATATGCTCAGGCAATTCTTCAATGATCTTCTCGCAAATGCTCAGCCATGTCTTTCCTTCGTAAAGGTCATGTTTGATATCCCTGTCAAAAAAGGTTGCTATTCGTCCCTTTGAATTATTTATAAGCTCGTTCTCATCCATGCAATAATCACGGATGCCAAGCTGAACAAGCTTTTTAACCTGCGGTATTTTCAGTGCATTGAACATGATGGAAGCATGTGAGAATTCAAAGCCTTCGTAGGAATTCCTGAGATCAGCATGTGCATCAATCTGGAGTATTCCAAATTCATTGAATTTCTCTGCCAGTGTCTGCATCAATCCAAGCGGGACGCTGTGTTCGCCACCAATGACTGCAACCAGCTTTCCTTTCTTAATAAATTCTTTTGATGTGTCTTTTACCCATGAGTTGAGGTCAGCACAACCGGCATTCACAAGCAGCAATGAGTCTTGTGCCTCCCTGGAGTCAGCGATATCATTGCCTTCTGACAGATGAGAAATAACTATTTCCGAGAACTTCTTATAAATTTCGTTCTTTTCTTTTATTATTTCAGGTACGGGGCACATTGCATAAATAGGCTCCCAGGCATTTTCTTTAAATGGGTCGAAAAGATCAACCTGGAAAGAGGCTTCAAAAATAGCTTCCGGACCTTTTGCAGTGCCAGCATTGTAAGAAACGGTTGCATCCCACGGTACAGGAATGAATACTATTTTGGCGCTTTCCACATCAGAAGGGAAACCGAATATGTTGTTATTTTTGTTGCCAATATCGTTGGGGTTAAAATCACTCATTTTGTTGAATTATTAGTGTTGACAGCTATTGCAAAAATAGACATTGAAAGTAATAAAACAAAAAAAGTCCCCTTTGCAGGAGACTTTTTTCACTAGTTTTAAAGCAAAAATTACTTTACTTTGCCCTGTAATTCATTACCAGCTTTGAATTTTACAACTTTCTTGGCAGCAATTTTAATTTCTTTGCCAGTCTGAGGATTGCGTCCTTTTCTAGCAGCTCTTTTAGAAACTGCGAATGAACCGAAACCTACTAATGCAACTCTTTCGCCTTTTTTCAGAGCTTTTGTTGTTGATACTACAAATGCTTCTAATGCGCATTTTGCTGCTGCTTTTGTGATTTTTGCTTCTGAAGCCATAGCTTCAACTAATTGTGCTTTGTTCATTTTGTTTTAATTTTTAAAGTAATTAATAAATTAATTTAATTGATGCGACAAAGATATTGATTATCTAAGACAGCACAAGTATTTTTTTCTGGAAAGCCCTATTTTGTTAATAAATTTACATTTTTGTTAACAACTTTCGACGAAATTGATCATATACAGCAGTGGAAATCTGATTTACCCTGTTAAGCGAGGCTTGTCCTCCAATCGTCATTCATCTGAAAGCCCCGTAGAAACTCGCTTACGTGCATTTTTCTCTTGGATGAGGCCTGTATTTCCTGCAAATGGATGAAACCATCAGTAACTGCAATAGAAAGATGTGTTTTTGAATCGGTGATGACCTTGCCCGTAAGATAACCATGCGCTACGATTTCTTTTTTGCAGGCAAATACCTTTAAATAATGCGAAATGCCTTGTGGTGAAACCAACTCAGTGAAGGCAGCAGGGTAGGGGCTTAATCCTCTGATAAAGTTATATATCTTGCCAGCACTGTCATTCCAGTTGATCCTGCAATCATCTTTGAATATTTTAGGAGCTGGTTTTATGACTTGTATTGACTGTAATATTGATTCCTGCTCAACAACGTTAATATTGTTTTCTGCAATTGCCTCAACAGTGCGGAGCACCAGCGCTGCTCCAATATTCATAAGTTTGTCGTGCAATTCACCTGCAGTTTCATCAGGGTTAATTGCAACCCGCTTATTCATGATGATCCTACCTGTATCAATGTTTTCATTAATAAAGAAAGTAGTTACACCTGTTTCTGTTTCCCCGTTTATGATTGCCCAGTTGATGGGAGCTGCACCGCGATATTGCGGCAGGAGGGATGCATGCAGATTGAAAGTGCCTATTGAAGGCAATTTCCAAACCAGCTCAGGCAGCATGCGAAATGCCACCACAATTTGCAAATGCGGATCTAATGCCTGCAGATCATTAATAAATTCAGGTGATTTCAGGTTGGTGGGTTGCAGAATTTTCAGACCTTTTTCAAGAGCATATTGCTTTACTGCAGAAATGTTCTGTTTTAAACCCCTTCCCGAAGGCTTATCCGGCGAAGTAACAACTGCGCATACATTGTAGCCATTATTTAATAAGGTATCAAGAGGAGCCACCGCAAAGTCAGGTGTGCCCATATAAATTATTCTCAGGTCTTTTTTTGTAAACGACATGGATGTTTTATTTTGAAAATATCAAAATGGCAATTTGATCTCAAGATCTAGTTTATCTCGAAGTGCTACCATTTTTATTGCTGATACAGCTGCTTCCACGCCTTTATTACCATGCTTTCCACCCGCACGGTCTTTGGCTTGTTGAAGTGTATTTGTGGTAAGCACACCAAATATAACCGGTAAAAAATTATCCTGTCCTGCTTTCATGATGCCATTTGCCACTGCATTACAGATAAAATCAAAATGGCGAGTCTCTCCCTGAATTACACAACCGATGCAAATTATAACGTCGAATTCATCGGTATCAATAAGGTATTCCGCTCCCATGGGCAGTTCAAAGCTTCCCGGAACATAATGAACCGCGATGTTTTTCTTTTTTGCTCCGTGTAACACAAGAGTATCATGGGCGCCTTTAAGAAGCGCCTGTGTGATCTCTTCGTTCCATTCTGAAACAACGATTCCGAAACTCATTTCTGCTGCCGACGGAATCTTCTTTTGGTTGTAAGTTGATAGGTTTTTTAGTTTTGAGGCCATATTGAAAGTTTGTAAAACAAAAATAGCAGAAATAAATGATTTCTGCTATTTTGTTTTGGGTTAA
>Ga0224523_1000841_pt1 | contig 14298 bp, 14 predicted proteins | sample CFST50metaG_FD_182732 | JGI IMG/M metagenome (GOLD analysis project Ga0224523, IMG submission 182732) | Peat soil microbial communities from Stordalen Mire, Sweden - C.F.S.T50 | ecosystem: Environmental > Terrestrial > Soil > Wetlands > Peat | place: Sweden: Norrbotten County, Stordalen Mire...
ATAGGTGCTAACCACAATTCTCTCGGGATTTGACGGCGGCCGGCGCGATCCGGAGTCTCACCACAGAGGGCACAGAGGCCACCGAGGCCGGAAGGAAAGGGTTCCGGATCCGGCTCCGAGCCCTTCCTTCCTTCCTTCCAATCCGTCTCTGTGAACTCTGTGCTCTCTGTGGTGAAATCCGGGGCAAACCTGCGGGAAACTGTGGTTAGCAGCTTGTCCAGGTGGGTGAGGGCCGGCCGAGCGGCTCGTTCCTCCTCATTCAATTGCACGCTCACGTGCATGCGCCTTTACTTGCGGCCGGCGGTCTTCAGGTAGCGCGAGTCCACGAAGGCATCGATGTCGACGGGATTCTTGGTCAGCTCGTGGCTGCGCAGAAATTTCTCGGTCTTTTTCAACTCCTCGACGTGCTCGGGACGGATGGCGATGACGTAGTCGAACTTCGGCAGGACCTTGGAAAATTGCTCCGGTGTGAGTTTCACGTCAGATGCGATCAATTCGCCGGCCTGCTTGGGATTGGCTTTGATGAAGTCATACCCGCGCTGGTAGGCCCGCAAGAACTTCTCGACAACGTGGGGGTTCTTCTTGGCGTATTCGTCGATGGCGATAATGACCAACTCGCCCTTCTTGATGCCCGTGCCGTCCACCAAAACATGTCCGCCGGCTTCTTCGATTCTGCTCAGGTAGGGCTCCCATGTGGCGGCTGCGTCCACGTCGCCATGGAGCAGGGCGGTCACCAGGTCAGCCGGCGGCAGGTGAGTCAACTTGATGTCGCTGAGCTGCAGTCCGGCGTTCTTGAGGACGACGTAGAGCAAGTGGTGCGCATAGGAACCCTTGGTCACGGCCACCCGCTTGCCGCGCAAATCCGCCGGTGACTTGATGGGCGAGTCCTTGGGCACCACCACAGCCAGAGCCTTGGGGCCAACTGCAGCGATGCCAATAATGCGCGTATTCTGTCCGGCCGAGCGGGCAATGATCGCTGGGGTGTCGCCCATGAAACCCACGTCCTGCTGGCCAGCGGCGAAGGATTCATTTTCCGGCGGACCAGCCACGAAGGATGACCACTTGACCGTCACGCCATCTTTGGCGAGATCGTCTTCCAGCCAATGCTTCTGCTTGGCGACGAAGATGGGCGCGTAGTGTGGCGCCGGCTGGGTCGCGATGCGCAGCTCGGTGGCCCGGGCAGGCTGGCCCAAAGTCGACAGGGAGGTCAGCAGAATGGTTGAGACAAGAGCGCCGGCGAGCTTCATCAGTCGGGTTCCTTTCATCTAAAGAAGGCGAGACAGCACTTGCGAGGATGGTATATCCGAGGCGCGTCCGCGGAACAAGACAAAAGGCCCGTAGACGGGACTATTGCCTCGGCGCATTGAGTACGCCGTGGAAAGATCCGGCGCCTGCGTCCCGCATATGCGCCCAAGATGTCTGGTAAGACAGACGTTGACATGGAACACTGCTCGGGATGGAATCGGCCATGACCGACCAAAGGGGCCTGCGACGAAAATTTGCCATCCTAGAGTACGATCCGTCTCCGCACGGGATCGTGCAGCCCAGTCACGTGGTCAAGTCCATCGACGTTTCGCCCCACTGTGTGCTGTGCTTCTTCCACGAAGTGATCCAGGAATTGGTCGTGGCGGGAGTCGCCAAGCAGATCCACGCCCTGGAAAGCACCGCCGGCCCGCAGCCGGTCTACGAGATTCTGAATGGGGACCGTCGCGTGACGGTGATCCATCCCGGGGTGGGCGCGCCCATGGCCGCCCTGACCCTGGAGAAGGCCCTGGCCCTGGGCTGCCGGAAATTCATCGCGGTGGGTGGGGCGGGCGTGCTTGATGGTCGGGCCGAGGTCGGCAGGATCATCGTTCCAAACACGGCCGTGCGTGACGAGGGGACCAGTTTCCACTACCTGCCCCCATCCCGCGAGGTAGGCCCGAGCCCGAACGCCGTGGAGGCCATCGAGAGCACCCTGCGCGAGGACGGGCTGGACTACCTCTTGGGGAAGACCTGGACCACGGATGCGTTCTTTCGCGAAACGCCTGCGCGGGTGGCGCTGCGCAGGCAGGAGGGCTGCCTCACCGTCGAGATGGAGGCGTCGGCGCTATTCGCGGTCGCCTGCCATCGCCAGGTCGTCCTGGGCCAGATTCTCTACGCGGGCGACGTTGTGCGCGCTGACAAGACCTGGGATCCGCGCAACTGGCAGCATGCCTCCTGCCGCGGACGGCTGCTCTGGCTTGCGATACGTGCCTGCCTGCTCCTCTGACCCTACGGTGGGGCGGATGGCCAGGAAGACATTCCTGGAAAAGCGGGGCGGCGTGCCGGTGCTGGCTGTCCACTCCGAATACGGGGAATCGGACCTGGGGCAGGTGCGCACCCGGGTTGAAGCATTTGTCGAAATCATTCGCTAGGAGGTCGTGAATATGAGTACCAGCCACAACGCCGGCGTCGCCGTCCGGTCCGGGCGTGAGGTCGCAAGCGACGGGAGCCAGCCCATGTGGATTGCAAAGCTCGACAGCTACCGGGTTGTTCATGTGTGGGCGCTCGGAATCGTCGCCGAATGCGCAGCCCTGGGCCGTGCCGAAGGCGCACACGTCGACGACAGCATCGTGCAAGAAGTCGTATACGGCTATCGCGCCCAGCCGCCCGACTCGATCAACTCGATGCTCGCCGATTGCGTGGCCCTGCGGCCGATGGAGATCGACGCACGCAACGGAGTCGTCGTGCGCAAGGGAGAAAGCCACCGCATCAAGCCGCCCTTGAATCGGATGGCGGTGGCTCTGCTACGGACGCTCGGCGAAACTTCGAGATCGCAATGAGTGTCGAAAGTTACAGTGCCGCAGGGGCAGGAACGCCCTTGAACCAACCGAATCACCTGGCGGCCAGCAGACGAATGAGGGCCGAGAAGTCGTCGTCTCCCATGCCCTCGTCTTCGGCGCGGGCCAGACAGCCGCACAGGGTCTTGAGCAAGGGAAACTCTCCGTGGCCCGTGCTGACTGCGAGGCGCATGTCCTTGTGCAAGTGCTTGACGGAAAACTGCGGGGCAAAATCACTCGTCTTGAGCTTGGTCTCCTTGAGGCGCGCCAGCCCCGAGTAGGAGACGTTCTTGGCCAGCACTTGAAAGTAGAAATCGTCGCCTATGCCGGCCTGGCGGGCCAAGGTCAGACTTTCCGCCAGGGCCTGCATCTGCCCGGCGATGTTGAGGTTCATGGCCAGCTTCAGCGTTGCCGCTTGAGCGACCGTGGGCAGGCGGAAGCGTGTCTCGGATACATGGGCCAGGAGAGGCTCTACTGCGTCTAGCGCGGCGGTTTCGCCGCCCATGAAGAAAACCACGGTGCCAGATTCGGCGGCTGGCTTGCTACCGGTGAAGGGCGATTCCACATAGGCGGCTCCGCTGGCGTGAACCCGCGCCTCGAAAACCGTCGCGCTCTTCGGATCGATGGTGCTGGATTGGACAATGGCCTTGCCCTTTCCCAGCGCAGGCAAAATGGTGTCGAGCACTGCCGACACAGCGGGGGGATCGGCGACGACGATATGGGTGACGTCGGACGCAGCCACGACCTCGAGCGCTGTGCTCTTCCAGCGTGGGCAGTGTGGCTTGGGCGTGCGATTCCAGGTGCCAGCCAGCCGGCCCGCGGCCTGATAGCGGTTGGCCCAGATCTCGCCGATGATGCCCAGTCCAAGAACTCCGATCGATTGCACGGGCCTATTCTAGGCGATCTAGTCGAGACGATCACGCTCCCCGCCTGCAATCAATACGCGATCCAGGGGGACGTGTTCGCACGATGTATCCTGGACGACACGCCCGTGCCCGTAATCCCGCGATAGACGCGGAAGGTCGTGGTCGCAGACGTGGTCTTGGCCGTGGCCGTGGCCGGACGATTGTCCCGTTTGGGTGCGCGGCTTGATCATGAAAAGACCTGGTATTCCAATGGCCTCTGCTGTTTCGCTTCGCTTGTCGCGGGATTACGGAGGATGGCCCTGCATTTGCATCGGGAGTAGGCTGCGCAACGCCAGAACTCCAGAATGTTCTGGTTCGCAACTCCGTCATGAACCTGCTTCATTCACCGCCGCAACATCTCCGTAGCGTCCGTCGGATCGGCGAAGTCGTTGGCGTCCTGGCGAAGCACAGGCTGGCAGAGTGGCTGGGGCAGACTGAATTCGACAGGCCTCGTCACCAGCGCCCTTTTCCTCGGCTCGGCGGTGCTTTGGGGCAACAGGGTGCCGCCGGTGGTGGACGGGGATCCAGTGGTCAGCGTCCTCGGCAGTGTGGCTCTCGGCTTGCGTCTGCTGACCAAGATCTGGCGCGAATAGAAATGTCCTGCATCAAATGATGATGGTGTCGCAGAGTTCGATCCTTCGCGGCATGTCCATCTCTTCGGGCATCGCGCACGGCGCTGCTTACGTTCTCTCGTCGGTCGATCAGATGGTGGTTCCGCGGCGTAGCGTTGAAGCCTCCGAAGTGGACGCCGAGATAGAGCGATTCAACGCGGCGACCGGGGCGGCGGAGAAGGATCTGCTCGCGCTGAAGGAGGACGTGGCCCGGCGCATCGGCGCGAGCGAAGGCGACATCTTCGCGGCCCAGGCGCTGGCCGTGCGGGATCGCCGCCTACACGAACTGGTTGTGACCGCAGTCCAGCAGAGCCGAATCAACGTCGAGGCCGCCGTGGTCGCGGTGATCGAGAAGTTCGCCCGCACGGTCGAGCAGGTGTCTGACCCCTACCTGCGCGAGCGCGCGGCGGACATTCGCGACATCGGTCGGCGCATTCTCGCGGCGCTGGCCAAGGACGACGGACTCAGCGTGATCGAGATCCCGGAGGGGTCCATCCTTGTGGCCGAGGAGCTGCTGCCGTCGGCGACTGCGCGCTTCGAACTGAGTCGGGTGAGAGGATTCGTGACGGATCGTGGCGGCAAATTCTCGCACACGTCGATCCTCGCTCGTTCGTCGCGAATACCGGCGGTGGCCGGCATCCGCGAAGCTCCGTTCAAGATCGAAACCGGCGACCAGTTGATCGTCGACGGCGTATCCGGCGTGGTCTACGTCAACCCGGACGAGTCGGTGCGCCGCGAGTATGAGCGGCTCGAGGCCGAGCTCTCCGGCTACCGCGCGGGATTACAAAAAGGCCTGGATTTGCCTTCGGTCACGCTCGACGGCACCGCGGTGCCGCTGCTCGCGAACGCCAGCAAGGTTTCGGACACCGAGGCGGCCTGCCTCTATCGAGCTGACGGAATCGGCCTCTATCGCACCGAGTTCGCATTCTCTATCCGCAGCACGTTTCCCACCGAGGAGGAGCAGTATCAGCTCTGGAAGCGCGCCGCCCAGCGTATCCATCCGCGCAAGATCGTGCTGCGCCTGCTCGACGTGGGTGGCGACAAGCAGCTCCCGTATTTCCCTCTGCCACAGGCGCGCAACCCATCGCTCGCTCAGCGCGGGATTCGCCTCTTGCTCAAGAATCCGGGCGTGCTGAAAGGCCAGCTTCGGGCTCTTCTGCGGGTTAGCGCGGAGCACCCGGTGTCAGTGCTAATACCCGTCGTCGGCGGGATCGAAGAGGTGCGGGCAACACGCGCCGTACTAAGCCAGGCGATGGTGGAGCTCAGCGCCGAAGGCAAGCCTTTCAATCCGAAAATTCCGCTGGGGGCCATGATTGAGGTCCCGTCGGCAGCGGTGTTGACCGCAGTGCTGGCCAAGGAGGTCGACTTCTTTAGTCTGGGCACAAACGATCTTGTGCAGTATGTGCTCGCTGCGGATCGCGAGGACGCCAGCGTCGGCGACTACTACCAGCCGCTTCACCCGGCTGTGCTGTGGGTCATCCGGTTCGTGGCCGATGCCGCGCGCACGGCCGGCCGACCGCTTTCGGTTTGCGGCGAGATGGCCGGCGATCCGGCGTACACCGAGCTGCTCTTGGGGCTTGGGCTGCGCGAATTCAGCGTGGCGCCCGGAGAAATACTCGAGGTCAAGAACGCGATTCGCGCGGCGACGTTGGCCGACGCGGAAACGCTGGCGACGGCTGCGCTGGCGCTCGGCTCGACGGCCGAAGTCGCAGAATTGCTCGAACAGCGGCGGTTGGCGCGGCGTTAGCGCAAGTTCGGAGGCTCGCTCGGAAGCGGCGATCCAACAGCCCCGTCGCGGTGAAGTGCATGATCCGATGAATGCGGATTTGGCACTCGTGCGGAATCCGCACCAGCGCGGAAACGGCGGAAATGAGCGCAGAGCCGACCTCCGGGCCGAACTCATACTCGTGGAAGCTGGGCACGTCAATCCCTGCCCCAGCGAAGCCCTGCGTGACCAGCGTCTGGCCGGGTTGGCTCGAGGAGAACGCGGCGAGTCGAGGCGGCAGCAAGTCGCGTCGCGACGCTCCCGAGGCCGGCCGTGCGATGGGGTAGAGTGTGTCCCATGGTCAGGACAGGACGTTCGGGACACGTCGTCCGCGGCTCCAGCCGCCGGGAAATCCGGGGCGGCAAGTCGGCGCGAGTGCCGGGATGCTTTTCGACCGCTCGATATCCTCTGGGGACCACCCACGCGCACGCGGCAGGTGGGCCAAAGTCTGAGATCGGTTGCTGATGGACTGGGTCGACAAGATCTCTCAGTTCTGGCCGCACCTGGCGGTGGGTTTCCATTTGGCGGCCGCGCTGCTGGCCTCAGCCCACGCCCTGCTCAACAAACGTGACAGCCGCGCCGCAACGCTTTGGATTGCCTTCATCTGGTTGATGCCGGCGCTGGGGCCGCTGCTCTACCTCGTGCTGGGAGTCAACCGCATCCGCCGCCGCGCGCTGATACTCGGCGTGCACAAACCCGCCGGCCGTCCAATTCTCGAAGACCTGGAACAGCCCGAGCATGAAGGCACGGAGCACCTGAAGCTGCTCGCTCGCGTGGTCAGTCGGTTGGTCGCCGAACCGTTGACGGCAGGCAACCGCGTGCAGCCGCTGGTCAACGGCGACGAAGCCTTTCCAGCCATGCTTGCCGCGATTGAATCCGCACAAATATCCATTTCGGTGGTCAGTTACATCTTTGACAACGACGCCAGCGGAAGAGAATTTGCCGATGCGCTCGGCCGCGCTGCCAAGCGCGGGGTGGCGGTGCGCGTCCTGATTGATGCCGCAGGAACGCGGTACTCGTGGCCGCCCATTACTCATCGCCTGAAGAGAGTGGGGGTTCGATGCGCAAAGTTTCTGCCAGCATCCCTCCTCACGCCCTGGCGTGTGGCAACCATCAATCTGCGCAATCACCGCAAGATCCTAGTGGTGGACGGCCATACGGCCTTCACCGGCGGGATGAACATCCGCTTCGGCAACGTGCTGGCGGAGCATCCCCCAAGCCCCGTCCAGGATCTGCACTTTCGTATCGAAGGTCCTGTTCTTTCGCAACTACAAGATGCCTTTGCCAACGATTGGGCGTTCACCACCGGTGAAATTCTCGATGGCCAAACCTGGTTCCCCGAGTTGGAGGGCGACGGCACCATCATTGCCCGAGTCATCACCGACGGGCCGGACGGTGATTTTGAAAAAGCGCGTTGGACACTACTGGCGGCCCTGGCAGAGGCGCAGACGTCCGTGCAAATCCTCACCCCCTATTTTCTGCCGGACCCGGCGCTCATCACCGGGTTGAACCTCGCGGCGCTGCGTGGCGTGCGCGTGGACATCATCATGCCCAGCAAGAACAATCTGCCCTTCGTCCATTGGGCGTCGCGGGCGATGTGGTGGCAGTTGCTTCAGCGCGGCTGCCACATCTGGCTCACGCCGCCGCCGTTCGACCACTCGAAACTTATGGTGGTGGACGGCCGCTGGGTGCTGCTCGGCTCGGCGAACTGGGACGCGCGCAGCCTGCGGCTGAATTTCGAGATCAACGTCGAGTGTTACGGCCAGGGGCTCGCGCGCGACCTGACGGCGGTGATAGAAAGGAAACTGATCGATGCGCGCGAGGTCGCGCTCGCCGAAGTAGATGCGCGAACGATCCCGGGGAAACTGCGCGATGCAGCCGCGCGGTTGTTCTCGCCGTACTTGTGATTGACGACGGCGAGCCGCACCAGGCCGGGTTGGATGCCGCTGGCAAGTCGTTCCTGCTCGGTGATGCGCGCCAGGGTTGCGGGAAACTGCACAGGCTTTCCACGCCGCCCAGGTGAATGAATAGTCGAAGCGAACCGGCAGACTTTCAGGGGGGGGGAAAGAGCGATTCCATGTGACGTCGCCGGCCCGCTTCGATGTCCACGATAATAGATGTGCGAGCTGTATGCAAGAGTCGGCCTGCGTTCTTTGGCGAAAGAGAACGCGCTATGGCAGCAAATTGCTCGCAAAGACGAGCCGAATGGCCCATGTTCCCGTGTGCGCCACCGCAAGACAGTATGTCTTTTATCGTTGACGCCGAGGCTCCGGTGCCCTAGGGTCCAGCAGGGATAGCGCCGCACATGCCGAAGCATCCAAGACCACAATCGCCTGGCCGGCCACGCCTGGCCCGATCGGACAATCTCAAACAGGAAGTGGCCAAGCACGTGCGCGCGCTGGGGGCCAGCGTGGTGGGATTTGCGCCAGTCGAGCGCTGGGCCGCGCACGGCGAGGTGCCTGAATCCTACCGGCCCGAGGCCATCTGGCCCATGGCACGCACGGTCGTCGTGTTCGGCCTACCCATGCTCTTGCCGGTGCTCGAATCCACGCCGTCCATCAACTACCAGGAGATGTACGACACCTCGAACCGGCTGCTCGATGACATCGGATATCGCCTGGCCACCTGGCTGTGCGAGCGCGGCCACGCGACCGTGTTCTTGCCCCGTGACGGCTACGGCAGTCTCGACGTGCTGCTGGAGAACCGTTTCGCTTCTTTTAGCCACACCTATGCGGCCAAGTACGCTGGACTGGGCACGGTCGGCGTTTCGCGCAACCTGCTGACGCCGCAATGGGGTCCGCGCGTGCGCTTCGGCTCCGTGTTCACAGCCCGCCACGTTGCTGGCGACGAAGAACTGTCTGATGAGCTGTGCAACCGCTGTGGCATCTGCGAGCGCCTGTGCCCGACCCGGGCCATCCGCGCGCGCGCGGACAGGATTATCGGCGATCTCGACAAGGACGCCTGCACGCGGCACCACATCGAACTGAAGAAGGAAACGCGCTGGCCTTGTGGCATCTGCGCCAAGGTGTGCCCGGTGGGCCAGGACCGTCGCCTTTTTGAGAGCCGCAGTACCAAAAGCTACCTGGATGAGAAACCCGCACTCGAGGCCAATCCAGCGGATCCGCGCTACCGGGGCTTGGTTCACCTGCGCCGCCACGGTTCGCGTGGGGCACGAATCGTGTGAGGATCTGCATGCAACCTTCCATCGATATCCGCAATGTGAGCAAGAGCTACGGCGGAGGCACAGCGCCGGGTGGGCTGCTCGCTTTGGACGACGTGAGCCTGCAGGTTGGCCAGGGGGAATTCCTGGCCATCCTGGGGCCGAGCGGATGTGGCAAGTCGACCCTGCTGCACGTGGTGGCCGGGTTGACACCGGCGCGGGGCGAGCTCCTGGTGCAGGGGAAGAAGGTCACTGGCCCGGGGCTCGACCGTGGCGTGGTTTTCCAGGACTACGCTCTGTTTCCCTGGCGCACGGTGCTCGACAACGTGGCCTTTGGTCTGGAGATGAAGAAGGTTCCACGTCACATGCGGGCGGCGTGGGCGTACAAGTACGTAATCCTAGTGGGGCTGGCGGGTTTTGAAGATCGCTACCCTGCCCAGCTTTCAGGCGGGATGAAGCAACGGGTGGCCATCGCGCGGGCCTTGGCCTTCGATCCTGAAGTGCTGCTCATGGACGAGCCGTTCGCGGCACTGGACGCCCAGACCCGCGAGATCCTGCAGACCGAACTACTGCGCATATGGGAGCAGACGAGCAAGACCATCCTGTTCGTCACCCACAGCATCGACGAGGCCATTTATCTGGCCCAGCGGGTGGTGGTGATGACAGCACGGCCGGGCCGAATCAAGCAGATCGTCGACATCGACTTGCCCTGGCCACGGGTTGACAGCGACGTGCGCTCGTCGCGGCCGTTTGCTTTGCTTCGCCACCGCATTTGGGAACTGCTCGCCGGGGAAGTGGAAAAGGCGCAGCATCTTGCGTCCCCAAGGGATCCGGTTCCGGGGCGCGGCCGGGGTGGCGTGGCGGCGGACGCCGTGGCACAGGAGGTCGTCTGAGATGCGAGGAGCATTGCTTCGCGCGTCTGTTGCGCTCGGCCTGCTTGCGCTGTGGGAAGGGTTGCCGCGCATTGGGCTGGTGAACCCGAATTTCTTGCCGCCCGCATCTGACGTAGCCCGGACGCTGTGGAGACTTCTCGCAAGCGGCGAATTGTTGCGCCACGCATGGGTCAGTCTGGACCGGATTCTGCTCGGTCTAGCGGTGTCCATCTTGGTGGGGGTTCCACTGGGAATCTTCATGGGCTCGTGGAAGACGTTCGAACGCACGCTGGATGGGCCGTTGCAGGCCGGGCGCCAGGTGTCGGCCATCGCGCTGTTTCCTGTGTTCATCCTGTTCTTCGGAATCGGCGAACTGTCCAAGGTGGTGATCATCTTCTGGGCCTCGGTCTGGCCCATCTTGCTCAACACCACCATCGGCGTGAAGACCGTCGATCCAGTGCTGATTCGCTCGGCGCGATCCATGAGCGCCCGGGGCGCGACCCTGTTCCGCAAGGTGATCCTGCCGGCAGCCGCGCCGTCAATCTTCACCGGCATCCGGCTCGGTGCTGCCTACGCCTTCATGGTGCTGGTCGCGGCCGAAATGATCGGGGCCAATGCGGGACTGGGCTTTCTGGTTCTCAATTCACAAGAGGTCTTCAAGATTCCTGAGATGTACGCGGCCATTGTCGCGCTCGCCGCCTTTGGGTTGGGTGTGAACAAGTTGCTGTATCACCTGGAACGCAGGGCGACCGTGTGGCGCGAGGCAGGCGGGACGTAGCGGAGCGCTCGAAAGAAAGAAGGAGAGAAATGTGGAAAACCATCACGACAGGGATCCTCATCGTCGCGCTGCTGGCAACGGGCCAAAGCCAGGCGGGAGGCGTCAAACAGGAGCCTAAAGAGGCGTTCGTCATCAAGTATCCGAACATCCAGTGGTTCGATCCCGTGTACGTCGCTGACGAAAAGGGCTGGTTTGCTGAGGAGGGATTGAAGATCGAGTGGGTGGGCGAGATCCCTTCTGCGCAGCTCGTGCCGGCGGTCGCGTCGCGCAGCATCGATTTCGCCAACCGCCACACGCCGCTGGTGCTGACCGCGCGGGCGGGCGGAGCCAAGATCAAGATTGTCGCCGCGGGTGCCACGACCACAGCAGAGCGTCCGCACATGAAGTACCTGGTCAATCCGGCGAGCCCCATCAAGACAGTGAAGGATCTGAAGGGCAAGAAGGTCGGCATCAACAGCTTCAGCGCTTGCTCGGAATACGTGCTCAAGGAATACCTGCGCCGCAATGGACTGGACAAGGACATCAACTTCGTCGTCATTCCCGACGCCAACCAGGAGCAATCGCTAAAACAGGGTTTGATCGACGTGGGCGTGCTGCACTCGCCGTATTACGAGAAGGTGGTGAAGACCGGGGCTGCGCGCGAGATCTTCAATGATTTTGTGGTCGACAATGGCATCAGCGGCATGTTGCCCTTCTTCACCAATGAAGACTTCATTGCCGAGCACCCCGAGGTTGTGAAGAAGTTCGTCAAGGTCCTGGCGCGCGCCGCGGACTGGACCAACGAACACCACGACGAAGCCGGCCAGATCTTTGCCAAGCGTCGCGGACTGGACCCACAGTACGCAGGAAGCTGGCAGTATTACCAGCACGGCCTGATTCCGGGCGACGCGCAGGTGCAGTGGTGGATCGATTTGCTCGTCCGTGAAGGCAAGTTGAAGAAGGACCAGATTCAGGCGTCGGACGTGTACACCAATAGCTTCAATCCCTACAATCAGAAGAAGCGATAGGTGGCAGCCATGGCCGGCGACAGGCACTGGAAGATCTCGGCCGGCCTGGCGGTGGCAGCGGGCACGAGCTTGCTGGTCATTCCCAGTGTGCGGCCGGCCTGCGACGGCCTGGTGCCCACGGCGATGGGCGGCGCAGTTCCCATGCGCTGCCACTTTTCCTACCGAGTCGAGCTGCTGCTGGCGGTAGCTTGCGTGCTGGTAGCGCTGACGTTGTTCTTGCTGACCGGCCGCGAGGCACGCCGTTTGGGCGGTTTCTTCCTGCTGATTCTGGGCACCCTGGCAGCGTTGGTGCCGCAACCCTGGATCATCGGGACCTGCGGCGGAGGAACCTGTCACACGGGCGGGACATGGTTCGAGACCGTCGGTGTGTTTCTCGCCGTGCTGGGACTGCAGGCGGCTTGGCACGCTTCTGCGCGACGGGAGCAGCCCTCGTCTGAGCCCGATGCTTGAGATCGTCTGGCACAGCCTGACCCGGCGCTGGGTGCAGTCCCTGGCAACCGTCATCTCTGTGGCGGTCAGCGTCGGCATGCTCTTCGCTCTGTACCGACTCTATGCGGGAGCATCGCTGGGGCTGGATGTGGGCGCCCGGCGGCTGGGCGCCGATCTATTGGTAGTTCCCGGCAATACGCCGGTTGAGCCGGAGACGCTCCTGTTCACGGGCGCGCCGGCCAACATCTATATGCGACGCGAGCTGGAGCGAAAAATCGCCGAGCTGCCCGGGGTTCGGCGGACCAGCGCGCAGTTCTTCGCCCAGACACTCAACGAAACCTGCTGCAGCCTGAGCGGGGCGACTCGACTTATCGGTTTCGATCCCGCCACGGACTGGTCGGTCCAGGCATGGGGAACCGGGTTGCGCGATCGCGTGCTGCAACCCAATCAGATCGTCGTGGGCGCAGGCGTGGAGGGCGTGGCGGGCAACAAGGCCTACATTCTCGGTCAGGCCCTGCAAGTGGTCACGGTGTTGCAGGCGACCGGCACCAGTCTGGACTACTCGGTGCTCATGCCCATCGATGCCGTGCGTGCCCTGTCGCGGACCATCCCCTATCTGCGCGTTCTGCTCGGCAAAGGAAACGATCCCGCTGATTTCATCTCGGCGGTGCTCGTGGAAACCGACCAGCGCGCGGACAAGGAAGCGGTCGCCGCAGCCATCGAGCGCGTCGGAGACGTGCGCGTAATCAAGGCATCCGATGTGCTCGGGAGAATCAAACAGCAGATGGAGTCGTTGTTCTTCATCATGCTGGGCGGTGGCTTGCTGGCGGCACTGGCCGCCATTGTGCAGATCTTCGCCCGCTTCTCCTCGCTGCCCTGGGACCGCAAAAGCGAGTGGGGCCTTTACCGTGCGCTGGGCGCGACCCGGGGCGATCTCAAGCGGCTCATCTTGGGTGAAGCTGCGATTCTCACTGGAGCTGGTGTCGCTATCGGGTTGTTGCTGGGCGGGGTTCTCGGCTTGCTGGCGCACGCATGGTTGCAAGAACAGCGTGCCTTTCCTTTCATTGAGGCGTCCTGGAGCAAGACTGGGTTGGCGATTGTCGTGACCGGCGCAGCCTTCGGTTTCGTCACCCTGGTGGCTGCCTGGTGGCCGGCACGCCAGAGCGGACGTATCGCGCCCTCGTCGGCCATGGCCACGGGCGATATCGACTGAGGACCGCTGGATGTTGCTGCAGGCGGTGAATGTGTCGCGTAGCTTCGGGCGCGACGAGATCTTGCGCGACGTCTGTCTCGACCTGGCACCGGGGGAATCCTTGGCCATCACCGGCCCTTCAGGCAGCGGCAAGTCCACCCTGCTTTCGCTGCTCGGTCTGCTGCTGGAACCGACCTCCGGCGAGGTTCTTTTCGAGGGCAAGAGCACCCGGACACTAAGCGACGATCAGCGGTCACGCCTGCGCAACCGCTCGTTCGGCTTCATTTTCCAGAATCCGCAGCTCATCGGATCGCTCTCGGTGTTGCACAACGTGCTGGTGCCGGCGCGTCTGGCACGCAAGCGCGGGCTGGAGGACGAGGCCCGGCGTCTGCTGACCACCCTGGGCCTTTCGCACCGGCTGGAACATCTGCCGCATCAACTGAGCATCGGTCAGAAGCGCCGGGTGGCAGTGGCCCGCGCGTTGCTGCTGGAGCCGGTGGTCGTGTTTGCCGACGAGCCCACCAACGATCTCGACGCCGAGCGCGCCGGCCAGCTAGGCGAGTTGCTCTACCAGTTGCCCAGCCAGGGCCGAGCTTTGGTTCTGGTCACCCACGATCGTGGCCTGGTGGGCCGGGCCGACCACACGGTCGACTTGAGTGGGGTGCGGGCGTGAGCCTCGGCACGGCACTGAGACAGTCAGTGGCCGTCGCGCTGCTGTTGGCTCTGCTTCTGCTGTCTCGGCAGGCCCTTGCGGCTGCTTGCTGTCTCTCCGCCACAT
>Ga0224523_1000843_pt1 | contig 14283 bp, 9 predicted proteins | sample CFST50metaG_FD_182732 | JGI IMG/M metagenome (GOLD analysis project Ga0224523, IMG submission 182732) | Peat soil microbial communities from Stordalen Mire, Sweden - C.F.S.T50 | ecosystem: Environmental > Terrestrial > Soil > Wetlands > Peat | place: Sweden: Norrbotten County, Stordalen Mire...
GCGGCCAGGTGACGCCGATGGCGCTGACCTCGATTCAGGGCAACGACAGCTATCCTGTGCCGGAGTCATCCCTGGCCCGGCCCGGCCCGGACAAGGTGGCGCTGCTCCGCCGGGCCGACGCGGCGGCGCGCGCTTTCGATGCGCGCATCGTGCGCGTGGAAGTTTCGTTGTCGGAGGAGTGGAGGGAGATCCTGGTCTTCACCTCGGATGGACGGCTGGCACAGGACAGGCAGCCCATGCTCCGTCTTGGGGTTCACGCCGTGGCCGAGGAAGCTGGCCGACGTCAGGGTGGTCGCTCGGGCACGGCCTTGCGCCGGGGTCTGGAACTGTTCGCGCTGCCTGGGCATGCGCCTGAGGAGCACGGCCGCGAGGCAGCCCGCATCGCCGTGGCCATGCTGCACGCCCAGGAGGCGCCCGCTGGTCCCATGGAAGTCGTGCTCGGGCCGGGCGAGTCCGGCATCCTGCTGCACGAGGCGGTTGGCCATGGCCTGGAGGCAGACTTCAACCGCAAGAAGACCTCGAACTACACCGACCAGATCGGCAAGCCGGTGGCGTCGTCCCTGTGTACCGTGGTCGACGACGCATCCGTCAGCCACGCACGAGGGTCGATCAACGTGGACGACGAAGGTAACCCCGGCCAGCGCAACTTGCTTATCGAGAACGGCATTCTGCGCGGCTACCTGCAGGACCGCATTTCGGCGCGCCACTTTCACATTCAGGCCACCGGCAATGGCCGGCGCGAGAGTTTCCGCTGCCAGCCGCTGCCGCGCATGACCAACACCATGTTGCTGGGTGGTCAGGACGATCCAGAGGACATTGTCCGATCCGTCAAAAGAGGCGTCTACGCCAAGCACTTCTCGGGCGGCCAGGTGAACATCGCCAACGGCGACTTCGTGTTCTCACTCACCGAGAGCTATCTGATCGAGGACGGCAAGCTCACGGCGCCTCTGCGCGGAGTGAATCTGATCGGCAATGGCCCCGAGGTCCTGCGCCAGGTGACCATGGTGGGACACGACTTCCGACTGTCCGAAGGAACCTGGACTTGTGGCAAGGACGGGCAGTCGGTGCCGGTGGGGGTGGGGACTCCGACGGTGAAGATCGCTCGCATCACGGTGGGAGGCACTCGCACGCCATGAGCAGGCTTCCGGATGCGCGGCGCTGCCAGGAATGGGCCGAGCAGATGTTGTCCTATGCGCGGGCGGCCGGAGCCGACGCTGCCGAAGTTCTGGTGCGGGACGGATCCGAGCTGGAGGTCAAGGTCCGCCTGGGCGAGCCCGAGCTGGTCAAGGACGCGGGCAGCCGGGCGCTCGGCCTGCGTGTCCTGTGCGATCATCGCGTGGCTGTCACGTACACCTCGGATTTCGCGCCCGCAGCCATGCGGCAGTTTGCACGCGAGTCGGTCGAGCTGTGCGGGCTGGCCGAGCCCGACCCTCTGGCCGACCTGCCCGAGCCGCACGAGATGGCGCGCGACGTGCCGGGGCTCGACCTGTGGGACGAGACAGCGCCGTCACTAGACGCGGCCCAGGCCTTGCGTCTGGCCAGGCAGGGCGAGCAGGCGGCGTTGCTGTTCGATCCCCGCGTGACCAATTCCGAGGGCGGGATCTGCAGTCGCGTGATGGGCGCAACCGCCTTTGCCAGCTCAGCCGGTTTTTCGGGCAGCTATCGCGGAACCAGCCTTTCGCTGGTGGTTGCGCCGGTGTGCGACGATGCTGACGGCAAGAAGCGCAACGGCTACCACTGGACGGCGTCGCGATTCACCTCGGGGTTGCTGGATCCCGAGGCGGTCGGACAGGAGGCAGCTCGGCGCACTTTGGCCAAGTTAGGATCGCGCAAGATTGCTACCTGTCAGGTGCCGGCGGTGTTCGCACCCGAAGCGGCGCGCTCTCTCTTGGGGCAGCTGGCGGGTGTGGTTTCGGGCGGATCCGTGTGGCGCAAGAGCAGCTACCTGGCCACGCGCGAGGGCACAGCCATAGCCTCGCCTCTGGTGACGGTGGTGGACGACCCACTTCGGCCGCGCGCTCCCGGGTCGCGGCCCTTCGACGGAGAAGGTTTGGCCGCGCGGCCCAACCTGGTGGTGTCCCAGGGCGTGCTGCGCACCTTCCTGTGCGACGTGTACTCAGCACGCAAGCTGGGCCGTCGCTCAACCGGATCGGCGGGACGGGGCTTGGGCGGCGGGCCGCACGTGAGCACGTCGAACTTCGTCTTGCTCGCGGGCAAGACTCCACCGGCCGAACTGGAACGCTTGTCCCAGGGGCTGTATGTCACCGATCTCATGGGCTTCGGTTTCAATCCCGTGACTGGTGACTGGTCGCAAGGCGCGAACGGCTTCTGGATCGACAACGGCAGCCGCGCCCATCCGGTCAGCGAAGTCACCATCTCGATCAACTTCGACGATTTGTGGAAGAGCATCGATGGCGTGGGCAACGACCTGGACACGCGCGGCTCGGTGCAAAGTCCGACCCTACGTGTATCGCGCATCACCGTGGCGGGAACGTAGTCAGCTATTTCACCACAGAGAGCACAGAGGACACAGAGGCCGGAAGGAAGGAAAGGGCTCGGACCGAACGGCAGCCAACGCTTTCTTCTTTCCGGTCCGTCTCTGTGGTCTCTGTGTACTCTGTGGTGAACTAGGCAGTCTTTCCCCGTGCAGCGGCCAGGGCGCGGATGACGTGGTCGTGCAGCGGGCCGTTGGATGCGACCACGCCGCTGCGGTTGTTGAGATCGGCCTTGCTGTAGTCGAGAGGTCGGCCGTCCATATCGCTCATGCGGCCGCCGGCTGCGATCAGAAGCGCTTCAGGGCCGCAGGTGTCCCACAGTTTCGTCTGTTCACCCGGATAGAGGTAGAGGTCGCGCTCCCCCTGGGACACCAGGGCAACCTTCAGACCCACGCTGCCGACCGTCATCTCGTCGGTCACGCCCAGGGCGCGACGAAAGGCATCGATCTTGGGCGAGCGGCGTGACTGGGACACCACGATGCGCACGCCGGGCGGCCTGGCCAGCGCTGAAGTTCGCATCGGCGCCCGCGTCCCGTCGGCGTGATCGCGCCAGGCGGCCTGGCCGACCACACCGCTCCACATCGTGCCGGTGCTCGGCTGCGCCACTGCGCCCAGCGCGGGCCGGCCGTCGAGGCAAAGCCCGATCATCACCACGTAGCCGGTTTGGCCGCGAATGAAGTCGCGCGTCCCGTCGATGGGATCGACCATCCACACGCGTGGCCTTCCCAAACGCGAGCCGTTGTCGGGCAGTTCCTCCGACAGGATGGCGTCGTCAGGGAATTCTTGGGCCAGTCGGCCGACGATGAGGGTGTTGGCCGCCAAGTCAGCCTCGGTGACAGGCTCGCCACCGGCTTTGTACTTCACCGCCACGGGCTGTTGGGAAAAGCGGCGCACCAAGGCGGCAGCCTCTCGGGCCAGCTCGCGCGCGACATCGAGCTCGTGCGAAAGATCAACCGGGCTGCTCACCCTCGCTATTCCTTCATTCGGTCGCGAACGAATGGCCCATGCCCGTAGAGCATGGCATCCGTCCAACCGCCCGAGGTGGGAACCATGACGTTGGGATTGAAGTAGCAGGTCGTGTCGACGCAGCGATCGAGTTTCCAGGCGGCCCAGCTAATCACGTTGCTGTTCATCCAATCGTGCCAGCGCTGGGCCTCGTCGAGGCAAAGCGTGGGGTTCGCCGGCGTCCCGCCCTCAGAATCGGTGGCACCCCATTCGGTCACGAACAAGGCAGCCCCGAGTGACAGGGCCGTGTTGCCTTTTTCGCGCAGCGACTGCGTATGAGTGCAGGAGTAGAAGTGCAACGTGTACAGCAGATTGCTGCCGGAAACCGGGTCACGGGCGGCCACATCGACGTCTTGCGACCAGGTGGGCGTCCCGAGAACAATGAGGTTGTCTGGATCCACGGCCCGGATGGCGTCGACCACCGCCTGATGGTACGGCTTTAGCACTGCGGACCAGTCCTGCCATGTTGGCTCGTTGAAAGGCTCGTAGATGACGTTGGGATAGCTGCCCCAGGTCTGCGCTATCTCGGTGAAGAACGCGACGGCTTCCTGCTGGTGGGAATCGGCGTTTTCTTCATGCCAGTCGATGATCACGTACACGCCCAAATCGATGGCGTTTTGCACGATCTGATTCACTTGTCCCTTCGCGATCGCAGGGGCGTCAAAGTAGTCGGTCGGGGATCCTTCTGCGACGCCCATGGCGGCACGGATGAGTGAGGCATTCCAGTTGTCACGCATCCATTGCAGTCCCTGTCTGTCTTCCGCAAATCTCTGGCTCTCCCAGTTTAGCCACATGCTGCTGGGTCCCTTGAGCTGCGTCGGCTGATTCCGTTGGTCGACCAGTTTGTTGCCCGAGACCCTGAGCGCACCATGCAGCGCAACCGGGCTTCCCGCGGGCGCACCTCCGGCGGAGATGGCGCCGCCGCCACCGGTCCCACCGGTGGGGTTGCCGCTGCTCTCTACGATACAATTGATGCAGAAGTTGAATGGCACGGCGACGCTGTCGCTCCCAGGGACGAGGATCGCGATTTGCGTGATGGGCTCTCCGTTGTAGGAGTTCCCGTAGCCGCCCCAGCAAGCGGTGTTGAAGCTGCCCCAGGGGATGAACCCGCCGGTGCCCGCGATTAGAACGCACCAGCGGTCGTTGGGATCGGTCGCACCATTCGGGCCTGCTATCTGAACGCGGAGCTGGGATCCCCCGGTGTTCGTGACGTCCACGGTTACGCCAGCGCTGGTCGGCACGACCGTGTTCATGGGCGCATCCTTGCTTTGTGCTTGGTTGAGGTTCACGCCAATCATCGCGTAGCCGCCCCAGTCGTACTGAGCAGCGACGGAGCCCGATGCGCAATTGGGACTACCGGCGGCCTGGGCAGAGAAGTCCTTGGGTGTGATGGTCGATCCATTCTCGGTCGCGGCCGCTGTCCACGCATATCCTTGCCAGCTTCCTGCTATCACGTAGCCACCGTTCGCCACCGCACACACGCTTGCGCTGGTGCCACCTGCGCCTCCGGTGCCCACGGGTTCAGGCAGCCCGCAGAAGCCATCTCTGCAAACCCAACCATTGGGGCAGTCCTGGGTGCCGGTCGAGCACTCCTCGGAACCCGGAGCTAGAAGAGCTGTACGACCGCAAGCCAGGCAGAGCGTCGACGCAAGCCCGAGCCATGCCAGCGGCGAGTGACGAGAAGTGTGCGCGGGACGAGGAATTCGCATGAAGCAGTCTCACGATAGGCAGTTTCCAAACGATATCAGATTTGCGACCAGAGGATGGGCGTTACCTCTGGGGCGGCCGGGCTGAAAGGTCGGCCACCAGCTGTTGTCGACCGATGAGCAGCACCAGGCCGGCCAAGGGAAGAAGCAGGCCGGTGAGCAGCACGGGGATGCGCAGCCCGAGCGAGTCGGACACGAGACCGATGAGAAAGGGCGACAAAGCATCGCCGAGAAGGTGAATGGTCGTGGTGTGCAGGCCGACTCCTCGCGCGCGCAGGTCAGGCGGGAGTACGTTCACCATGGCGGCGTTGAGCGGTCCCATGTTGAGGAACAGCAACAGCATCGTGATGAACATGCCCGGCCAGAAAACTGCAGGCGCGCGGGCCAGAACCGCCGCCAAGGTGAAGGGCAGCGAGGCGATCAGCGCCCAGCCCGAGAAGCTGAAGTGGGCGCCGGGAAAACGGCGCGCCAGCCGGTCGCCCAGCTGGCCGCCCGCGATGGCGCCCAGGAATCCTGCCACCAGCAGCAGGGCGCCGAAGATGGTGCCGGCTGCGGCCACGCCCAAGCCGCGCTCGCGTACGAAATAGGTGGGCATCCACGCGCCCAGGCCGCCCATGGAGAAAGTGAAAATGGTCTGTCCCGCCATGTTGAAGAAGAAGCTGGGCCGCTGGCGAAGCGCGGCAATGGTCTCGTGCAGCGAGGTCGCCGGTCGCGATGGCTGGTCGAAACGTCCGCGCGGTGGCTCACGCAGGAAAAGCAGGGTCAGGGCGAGCACCAGGCCAGGCCCTCCCGCCACGAAGAAAGCGGGACGCCAACCGAAGCGCGCCCCGATCTGGCCGCCCAGCACATAGCCGAGTGCGATTCCCACCGGCATGGCCGCGTAGAAGATCGACAGCGCGCGGCCGCGGCGGTCGGGCGGGTAATGGTCGGCCAGCAGCGACGGCGTTACCACCGTGTAGCTGGCTTCGCCGATGCCAACCACGGCACGCGCCAGGGCCAACCAGGCGAAGCTGGCCACCAGGCCCGAGGCGAAGGTAGCCAGGCTCCACAGCGCCACACCCGCGGCGGCGACGTGCAGACGCTTGCCGCGATCGCCGAGAAGACCCGAGGCAGGACAGGCGAGCGAGTACACCAGGATGAACACCGTCTGCAGCGAGCCAGCCTGCGCGTCCGAGAGGTGCAGGCTGACTATAATGAGGGGCAGCACCGGCGCCGTGATGAAGCGGTCCAGGTAGTTGAACGCATTCACGCCGGTCAGCACAGCCAGGGTGCTGGCCGGACGCTGCGGGAGGCTGGTGTGGGATCCCGGGGTCACAGATTGCATGGGTACCACGAAAGTCCGTATCGCGGTAAAGTGCCGCGCATGAGCACACTAAAGGAAATCCTGGGTCCACCCGCGACACGCAAGCAGGTGGTGGTTGACTGCGAACGAATCATCGAAGAGGAAGTCGCTTCCAAGGGCCTGATGGGCATACCCATCAAGGCTGCCTATGCTGTGGTCAAGGCCATCAAGCCGGGGTTCATCCCGGAAGTCATAGACGCTCTGCTCGACGATTTTGCCGATCGCCTGGACCCGTTGTACCAGGCTGCGCTGGCCAAGAATGAGCCGGTGTCTGCCTACATGAATGCACGCGCCGGCGAGGCGGCCGAGGCGCTGCTGGGCATAACCGACCAGCGCGCGCAGCGGGCCAAGAACCAAATTGTCCGGGGCGCCTACGACAAAATGCGGCCCATGGCCAAGAAGCATACCGAGGCGGCCATTCCGCGCGTCAGCCGCATGGTAGCGAAATACACCAGCGCCGCGGCTGCGACATAGGCCGAACCGGCACCCATAGGTGTGAACCCCGATTCTCTCGGAATTTGACGGCCGCCGGCGCGATCCGGAGTCTCACCACAGAGGGTACAGAGGGCACAGAGGCCGGCAGGAAAGGGTTTCGGATCCGGATCCGAACCTTCCTTCCTTCCGATCCGTCTCTGTGATCTCTGTGCTCTCTGTGGTGAAATCCGGGGCCGACCTGCGGGGAACTGTGGTTAGCACCTACGGCACCGGCACCGGATCTCGGTCACCGTCATTCTGGGCAACCTCCGCCCCTGGCACTACACTGGGCATCCGTGCCCTCCCTTCACATCGTGCTCGTCGAGCCGGAGATCCACTGGAACACCGGCAACATCGGTCGCACTTCTTTGGCCGTGGGCGCGACTTTGCACCTGGTCGAGCCGCTGGGTTTCACTCTCGAAGATCGCCATTTGCGGCGCGCGGGCTTGGACTACTGGCCCAGGGTGCGGCTGCGCGTGTGGCCCGGCTGGCCGGCTATCGAGGCCGAGCTGCCGCAACTGGGTGTTCCGTTCTTCTTCACTGCATCGGCCGAGCGCACGCTGTGGGAAATCGACTTTCCGGAGGATGTGGTCGTGGTCTTCGGCCGCGAGAGCGTAGGTCTGCCGTCAGATATTCTGACCCGCTACGCCGACCGAAGCGTCCGCATTCCCATGGTGGATCCGGGACTGCGATCGCTCAACATCTCCACATCTGTGGGAGTCGTTGTCTACGAGGTGGTCAGGCAGTGGCAGAGGCGGGTGTGAGCGGCGCGCAGATCGAAAGATTGGGCAGGTCGGGCTGGGGGGATATCATCGGGGCGTTGGGCCGATGACCACGAGAGTGCTGCGCTTCGGACGTTTCCAAACGGAGGCCTCGCTGGGCCGGAGCGGTACTACGGAAACCTACCGCGCTCGGCTGGCCGACGTGAGGCTAGGCGTCGACGAGCGCCGCTTCGTGGTGACCTTGCTGCGCGCCGGGCGCGGGCGTGCTGATGCGCAGCTCGCGGCCGGCTTTGTCGAGGCGGCGCGTCGATTGGCCGGGCTCGACCAGTCAGGGTTCGTGCGTGTGGTCGAACTGTGCGAGGGGCCTGGACAGATCTATGCGGCGTGCGAGTTCAAGGCTGGCGTGAATCTGGCACAGTTGCGCAGCCAAGCGGCGCCGAGCGGATCAATGGATCCGCGCCTGGTGGGTCTGCTCGGGCGGAAGATCGCCGAACGTCTGGCGCCGCTGCACGCGCGCACGCAGGCCCCGCGCGTGCACGGCGGGCTCAATCCAGGCAATGTCCTGGTGTCACCCGATGGCGAGGTGTTTCTCCTGGACTGCGGGCTGGCCGAGGCGGTGCGGCCCCGCAGCGAAGCCGACATCAGCCGGTGGTTCTTCGCCGCGCCCGAGCAGCTTGCGGGATCGGCCGCCGTGCCCGCGTCGGACCTGTATTCCATCGGCGCCTTGATCTTCTTCCTCTTCACCGGAGAGCCGCCCTTCAGCGCACAAAGCAGTGACGAGCTCAAGAACAAGATTGCAGCCGGCGTGCCCGCGTTGCCGCACATGCCGCCCTGGCTTTACGCCGTGATGGCCAAGCTGTTGTCGTCAGACGCAGGCCTGCGGCCAAGGTCCGCGGCCGACGTGGCACGCCAGATCTCGGCCGCCATGTTGGCGGCCGAGGCCGGTCCCATGGCCGCGGCCACGCGCGCCTGGGATTCCGCTCTCGGCTCGTTCACTGCCTCAGGCGTGGCTGCCGGCTCCGTAGTCCCGTTCGCTCTCGACGAAGCCATTACTGAGGAGCAGCGGCTTTTCGCCGCGGCTCGTGCGGCGGCGACCGAGCCATCGGCCACTGAGCCTATCGTGCCGTTTTCGCTCGAAGCCCGGCCGTCTGAGGATGCCGGCGCGGGCGAGGCAGCACAACCGGACGGTCCGGAGCTCGGACTTTCCGAGATCTCGGCCGATGAGCCCGACGTCGGCGCAGTGTACGACGACGACGATGACGTGCAGGAGCAGGTCGAGGTGGGGGCGGACGGAAAGGTCAAGCGCCGCCGCCGTCGCCGCCTGCGGATTCCGATCTGGTACCGGAGTGCGCTGGCTCGCAAGATGTCGCGCATGGCGCTGACACCGCTCATCGGGTCGCTGGTGGTTGCGGCGGTTGCGGGGGTCTTCTTCTATCGGGAGTGGGCCGCGACCCGGGTCGAAACCGAACGACGGAACGCGCAGTTGCTGGCCGAGGCTGCCCGTCGCACGGCCGAATTGCGCCCACCAAAACCGCCTGAGCCAGCGCCCCTGCCTGCGGGCCAGCTGGTGGTGAAGACCACGCCGGCTGGCGCGACGGTGTGGCTCGACGGCGTGCAGAAGGGGAGAACCCCGCTCACGCTCGCCACCACGCCGGATTCACATCGCTTGGTGGTGACCTTGCCGGGATACCGCATGTTGCGCGACGTGGTCGACACCAGCAAGGGCGTGCTGTGGGAGCGAGAGATGTTGGTTGCGCCTCGCCTCGACACCGGGCGTGTGCCGCTCACTGTGACCTGCTCCACCGAGTCCAGGTATCCGGTGTTTGTGGATGGGCGGGACTCGGGCGAGTTGTGTCCAGCCAGCGACTTGAGGATCGAGCCGGGCCGGCATTCCGTCGGCCTGTTCGTGATCCCGCAGAACCGCATCTGGACCTTCGACCGCGAGGTCCAGCTCAACCGTCCCCACCGGGTTCAGTTCAATTACTGACTGCCTCAGAAGACTGAGGCCGGCGTCAGGAAACCGAGGAACCCGCGGCTGGGAAGGGCAGGGGAGAAAACTGACGATCAGGGCTGCGAGACGGAACACCCGTGAGCCCCGAAACCGTGCCGAATGTCGCGCTCTGCGGGCAACAAATATCGCCTCGTTGCCGAGAACTCCTGCTGGTGCATTCCGCGCAACCAACAGCAAGCTGTCACACCCACGCGATCGCGGGCGCGTACGAGCGCCACTGCCCGGAGACGACTGCCCTTTACCAGGTGTTGCAGCAGCACCTGCTGACCTTCGAGCAGCAATGGACCGACGCCGCCAGCGGGCGCACGTTGCCGAAGTTCGTGCTGGATGAGCTACACGGATTCGTGGCCTGTGGAATCTTGGGACGAGGTCTGGCGCACGTGTACTGCGAAGCCTGCCGCGAGCACCATGTGGTGGCGGTTTCGTGCAAGGCCAGGGCCGTGTGTCCGAGCTGCCTCGGCAGGAGCATGAGCGAGGGCGCCGCCGAGTTGGTGGACCGGCACTGGACAACGCCGAGTTCCGGCCGCTGCCCGTGCAATCGGCCACCACGCAATCGAATCACCCTCAGAATGCGAGTCCGCCGCACCCGGTTCAGGTCCCATCAACAGGATCCGCCGCTGCTGCCGAGGCGCCGTCGGGCAAGGTAGCCGTGCGAGCCGGAAGGCGAAGTGCGGTGAAGGCGAGAGCTTGACGGTTTAGGAGGACTTCCCACCTTTTCCTTCCGTTCGGTACGACGCAAGCACCAGTGCCACGTAGTTCAAGTAGACGGCGCGCATCTCGCGGGCACGGACCCGACGCAGCCTTCGCGCGAGGAAGATGAACAGGAGTGTGGCTGAGCTGGCGAGGAGAAGCAGCAGCACTACGCGGCGTTGAGGGATGTCTGCGTACTTTTGCGCCATCGTCCAAATGAAAAAGGCCGGGGTAAGCAGAACTTCCAGCAGCATCGCCACCCAGAACGCAGCCCGATGGGGCACCACCCTCTTCCGATCTGTCTTCAACTCGTCAGACAATTCCCTAAGCGACTTGATCGCCTTCCTGGCGGTCCCGGGTTGGTGTTCCGTAGTGTCTCCAACCTTCTTTAGCTCTTTTTCCACTTTCTCGAGTTGCTGCTTCAAGTTGTCGGCGATCACGCGCGGGTACCCTTTGTTCTGTTCGCCCGGAACGGCGCTGTCCTGCGCCGGAGTGTCGGGTTGCAGTTCCTTGCGTAGGCTTATCAGGTCCGCCAGGGCCTTCCTGGCGCACCGGACCTCATCCCACGACGGGTGCCTCAGCACCTCTCGAACCAAAGTTTCGGCAGACCCGATCGCCTGAGTCAGTTGCTCAGGCCAGGCCTGCTTCACAACGGGGTTCGGAAGATGAGGCTGGCCCCGAACAGCCCAAAGCTCAACGACGACAGCGAAGATCGCGACTACCAGGAGCGCGAGACCGAGCACGCCCGCTGTCAACGATAAGCCCGCACCCGTGCCGAAACGCCAATCATTCGCCCGGCAAGTCGTGAGACCTGACCAGAGCGAAAGAACGGTAGAAACAAAGAACATCAGCCTGAGGCTCCAACGTGCTGCCCAGAGCATTCCGAAGAAGAAACGAGAACGCGCCTCGGTAGCCTCGGCGAATTCAAAGCCGCTAGGGCTATTGACGCACAAGATGGCCTTCCAGAAATTGTGGACGTGTGTACCTCGACGGAGAAGGCCGACCTCTCCTGCCCACGGCTCAACATCGTCGAACTTCTCAGGAGTCCCCGCCGGCCTCCCCTGCTCGTTCTCAGTGACGGTTCCCCCGTACTTCCATCGTTCACTCGAGCTGCGAGCGAGGCCAAATGGTGGAAGGTAGTCACGTAGTGCTTCTTCCTTCTGCTCTACCGTGAGCTGGTCTCCCGTCTTGCCGGAAGGATGCTGCCTGAAGACGAACTCGAAATCTCCCTTCGACATTGCCATGCACACGGCGTCCTTGCCACGCCTCAGCCTCTCACGATAGGGGAACTCTGTTTCCTTCTCCGCCTCGTCCGAGTAGTCGGGAAAGAGGGCGGCACACATTCTGTCGGTGTCGTCTACCGACCAGGTCCGGAAAACGGAACCGATGAGGTAACTGACAAAGAGAAGCAGCACTAGAAGTGGCGCCCACAGACTTCCCAACTTGCTGGCGATGTTGTCAGCGGAGCCGGCCGGAAGGATGAATAGCATCCCAAGCAGCCCCACCTGACACACGAGATATGCGCCCGGAAGCACGATTCCAAAGAAGTCCGTGGTTCGAAACCGCGCCGAGCCTTGTCCAAACATGTTGTCCTCAGGCCGCAGTCTCACGTCCTGACCAGTTTGAAGTCAAGCCCCCGGGGAACTGACCCCATCCTGTCCCAACATACGATCGGCGAAAAGGGGCGCAAGTCCAGATGGTTGGGCGCAGCGGAAGTGGTTGCCTCCAGTACAGCTGCAACGGCGGCGAAGACGAGGTGATCTTCACTTCAGTTCCGATGGATGACTACGAATACCAGATCGACTACTCGCCCGATCCCGTCGCCATCTGCCCCGTTGTCATTCGTCGGTCCAACCTGCTTTCTGATGAGTGCCATTGCCTCTGGCCCTTCGGCCCAGGGTCAACATCGGTGCGGCTCTATCCACCTGCGGAGCATGGGCAAGAGCGTCGCGCGACCTGAAGTCGCCGAACTGCGCCATCAAGATCAGGTGAGCCGTGGCGGGGCCTCTGCGCCACATATTAGCTTGCGGAGGATTCGCCGGAGAGTTGACCCGAAGAGAGAAAGGTCACCACAGAATGACCCTAGCGCGCGTCAAGTACGGTCCGGTTATCGCTGCCATCGTGTCCGCTGTGGGCGCGGACTGGTCTGGTCGAGTGCAGGGACAGACAATCAGCGTGTCGGTGGATGCCACGGTGGCGGGGACGCCACTTGAGCGCGTCTGGCCGTACCACGGCTACGACGAGGTGAACTACTCGACGTCCGCGGAGGGCGAGGCGCTGCTCAAGACCCTGGCCACGGCCCACACCGCCCCGGCGCACGTGCGCTCGCACTTCTTGCTCAATACCGGCAATGGTGTTGGTTCACTGAAGTGGGGATCGACAAACGTGTACACCGAGGACGCCGCCGGCAATCCGGTCTACTCGTGGACGATAATGGACGGGATCATGGACGCGGTCACGGGCGCGGGAGCATTCCCATTCGTGGAGGTTGGGTTCATGCCCGAGGCGCTATCAACCCATCCAACTCCCTACCAGAACTCGGCGGTAACCGCTTTGGACGGTGGTTGCTTCTACCCGCCCACGGACTACACCAAGTGGGGCAATCTAATCACGGAGTGGGCCAATCATTCAAACAGTCGATATGCGAATGTTGCCAGTTCATGGCTCTGGGAATTATGGAACGAACCTGACAACAGTTACTGGCACGGAACGTTCGCAGAATATGCCAAGCTCTACGACTACACTGAGGCGGCGCTCCATGGTGTGATGCCTACAGCTCAATTCGGCGGGCCCGCAGTGGCGAGTGCCGGAAGCTCCTATGTGTCCCAGTTGTTGCAACATTGCCAGACCGGGACCAATGCCGTCACCGGCAAGACGGGCACGCGCCTGGATCTCATCACTTTCCACGCCAAGGGCGGCACGACGGTTACCGGCGGGCATGTCGAGATGAACCTCGGTCACCAGCTGAGCTTGCACCGGACTGGCTTCAGCCAGGTGAGCGCAGTGGCGGCGTACAAGCAGACACCTATCTATATAACCGAAGCAGATCCCGACGGCTGCGCCGCTTGCCCGGCCACTTCGACGCCTGCTGATGCGTACCGCTATTCGCCGGCGTACGGCGCCTACGAGATCGCCATGATGAAGCGCACGCTTGAGCAGGAGGCGAGCATGGGCGTGAAGGTTGGGGGGCTCCTGACCTGGGCATTCACGTTTCCCGGAACGCCGTACTTTGCCGGCTACCGCGCCCTCGCGACCAACGGCATCAGCCTGCCCGTGCTGAGCGCCTTCAAGCTTCTGGGGAGTCTGGCGGGAACGCGTCTGCCCGTCACCAGCAGTGGCGCGGCGACACTGGAATCCATCTTGGCGAACAGCGTGCGGGGCAATCCTGACATCGACGCCCTGGCGACGCTGAATGGAGGGAGCATCCAGGTCCTGGTCTGGAACTACCACGACGACCTGGTGACGGTCGCCGCATCGCCGGTCCAACTGACCGTCAAGGTTCCGTCCGCCTTCGGCTCATCCGTGACGGTTTCGCACATGCGAGTCGATGATTCGCATGGGGATGCCTATACCGTATGGACATCGCAAGGCAGCCCTGCCGCACCTTCCGCCGCCCAGATCCAGGCGTTGCAGGCAGCAATGGATCCTATGCCCTTGAACCCGCCACAGTCGATTGTGGTCAGCAATGGCTCGGTCAGCGTGAGTTTTGATCTTCCGCGATTTGGCATCTCATTGCTGACCATAGCTCCCGGCGCCGGTGTGAGTGATGCAGGGGCCGCGCCCGTCGACGCCCCGGGTGGAGATGCGCCGAGTGCTACTGGGGGCGCGGCCCCTGCAT
>Ga0224523_1000848_pt1 | contig 14246 bp, 4 predicted proteins | sample CFST50metaG_FD_182732 | JGI IMG/M metagenome (GOLD analysis project Ga0224523, IMG submission 182732) | Peat soil microbial communities from Stordalen Mire, Sweden - C.F.S.T50 | ecosystem: Environmental > Terrestrial > Soil > Wetlands > Peat | place: Sweden: Norrbotten County, Stordalen Mire...
TCCCAAAGGTTATATTGCCACTGATATTTTTGCTCGCATGATGATGATGCAGGGTTATAATGTTTTGCATCCCATGGGTTTTGATGCTTTTGGTTTGCCCACGGAAAATTACGCGATTAAAAATAAAATTCATCCGCAAAAAGCGACGGATGATAATATTATCAACTATAAAAGACAATTGTCTATTTTAGGTTTTTCATATGATTGGGAGCGGGAGGTCGTAACCTGTGATCCGCAATATTATAAATGGACACAATGGACATTTTTGCAGATGTTTAATCGTGGTTTGGCCTTTGAATCATTTGAGCCGATTAATTGGTGCCCGTCTTGTAAAACTGGTTTGGCTAATGAAGATTTGGAGGACGGACGCTGTGAACGTTGCGGTTCTATTATTGAACAAAAGCCGCTACGCCAATGGGTTTTGCGAATTACTGATTATGCTGAACGTATGCTTGAGGATTTAGATAAACTTCCGGAATGGGAAAATTCGACTAAAGAAATGCAAAGAAATTGGATTGGGCGCAGCGAAGGTGCGGAAATTGATTTTTTGCTTAAAGGAACTGATATTAAAATTAAAGTTTTTACAACTCGTGTCGACACTATTTTTGGTTGTACCTATATTTCCGTTGCCCCGGAAAATTATTTAATTGAAGAATTGAAATCGCAGATAAAAAATTGGTCAGAAGTCAGCACTTATGTTGAAGAATGTAAAAATAAAACGGATTTGCAGCGCACAGACTTAAATAAGGAAAAAACCGGAGTTCGTCTTCAGGGCGTTAAAGTAATTAATCCTTTTAATAACGAAGAGGTTGATGTTTTTGTGGCTGATTATGTTTTAAATTCCTATGGCACCGGCGCAGTTATGGCTGTTCCGGCTCATGACGAACGTGATTTTGAATTTGCTCATAAATTTGGTTTACGTATTAAGGCAGTTATTTTTCCGGATGAAATTAGCGAATTCGATGGTAAATTTCCGACAATTGAAGATGGCATTCTCCGCAACTCAGGAGAATTCACCGGTTTAAAGTCGGCTGCGGCCCGTAGGAAAATGATTAATTGGTTGGTATCGGAAAAATTGGGCGATAAAAAAGTTAACTATAAAATAAAAGATTGGGTTTTCTCTCGTCAGCGTTATTGGGGGGAGCCGATTCCTTTAATTCATTGTGAAAAATGCGGTGTCGTCGGTGTTCCAGAAGAAGAACTACCGCTTGTTTTGCCGAATGTTAAAAGTTATGAGCCGACCGATAACGGTGAATCACCCCTGGCCGCGATTAGCGAATGGGTAAATACGAAATGTCCGAAATGTGGCGGTCCGGCTAAAAGAGAAACTAATACTATGCCACAATGGGCCGGTTCTTGCTGGTATTATTTGCGCTATATTGATCCGAAAAATAATCAAGAATTGGTCGATAAAAAATTAGAAAAATATTGGTCGCCGGTTGATTTTTATGTCGGCGGTGCCGAACACGCAACTCGTCATTTAATTTACGCTCGTTTTTGGCATAAATTTTTATTTGATATCGGCGCAGTTAATTATGAAGAGCCATTTACAAAATTAAAACATGTCGGTTTAATTATGGGCGAGGACGGCAGAAAGATGAGTAAACGCTGGGGCAATGTTGTTAATCCCGATGAAATTGTCTTAAAATACGGAGCGGATTCTTTACGTCTTTACGAAATGTTTATGGGTCCTTTTGAGCAGGCTAGCAATTGGAATACTAATGGTTTGATTGGTATTAGAAAATTTTTAGAGAAAATTGTTAGTTTGACAGAAATGACTGAATTTAAAGAAGTAAAGCAAACAAAATCATTGCTTCATAAAACTATTAAGAAGGTCGGTGAAGACATTAAAGGTTTTTATTTTAATACGGCTGTTTCCGCTCTTATGATTTTAGTTAATGAAATTATTGACCAAAAAAATAAAATTAACGCCTTACCTTTAACGAAAGATGATTTTTATAAATTATTACAGATTTTATCACCTTTTGCTCCGCATTTAAGCGAGGAAATCGCGGAAAAACTCGGTTATAAAAATAGTATTTTTACTTCGACCTGGCCGGTCTATGAGGAAAAATTATTGAAAGACGAAATTATTAATTTAGTTATTCAGATAAACGGAAAATTAAGATTGAATTTAAATGTTGCTTGTGATATTTCCGAAAAAGAAGCTATGGGCTTAGTGCAAAAAGAAGAAGTTATCCAAAAATGGCTCGAAGGAAAGAAAATCGTAAAAACTATTTTTGTGCCGGGGAAGCTGTTGAATATTGTTATCAAGTAGTTGTTAGATAGTTATTTATATAAATTATTATTGAAAAGTACAGGCCAAGCGCTTCTTGAACGAATGTTTTTTTCGTTAAGTAAAAATGATTCGCCGACTGGCGAAGAATTTTTACCCCAGAAAAAAACTAGTGAAAAAAGTGCTTGGCCTGTCGTATGTCTATGTCTGATTTATTGCCGCAAATAAGAGAGATTTGTCGTTTGTTTGAGATAAAACCGTCCCGATCCAAAGGACAGAATTTTTTAGTTAACGAACGTATTTATGATGATATTGTCAGTGCCGCGGAAATAACTAATACAGATACGGTTTTGGAGATTGGCCCGGGTTTAGGTTTTTTGACTTTTAAATTGGCCCAGAAAGCTAAGGAAATTATGGCGGTTGAACTTGATGATCAACTAGCTGCCTATTTGCAGACCGGAATTGACGCGCAGGATATTGAGAATGTAAAAATATTTAATGAAGATGTTTTGCGTTTTAATTTAGATAAGCATTTGGCGCCCGAGAGTCCGTATAAAATAGTTGCTAATTTGCCTTACAATATCACGTCTATTTTTTTGCGTTTATTTTTATCTTCAAGACATAAACCAGAATCTTTAGTTTTAATGTTGCAGAAAGAAGTTGCGGAAAGAATTGTGGCGACACCGCCCGATATGAGCCTTTTAGCTCTTTCGGTTCAGTATTATGCCGAGGCAAAAATCATCCGCGAGGTTAAGGCGGGCAATTTTTGGCCGGAACCAAAAGTCGACAGTGCGATTATTAAATTAATCGTTAAACCAAACTCTAACTTATCCGTCGTGGAACAAGTAGCTGAAGATAAATTGTTTTTTCGTTTGGCTAAAATTGGTTTTAGTGCCAAGCGAAAAATGCTAAAAAATAATTTATCCGGGGGACTGAAAATAGAACAGAAAATTATTGTAAATATTCTCGAAAAAAACAAATTTAATCCGCTTTTGCGGGCGGAGGACTTAAGCCTGGAAGATTGGCTAAAATTATTTGCGGCACTGCGTGAATTTATGGTATAATAAACTTAAATTAAGGCGGGATTTATTTAATCTTGATTATTATGCCGAGCGTTAATCCGCTAGAAAAAAAATATACTACTCAAACTGAAAACGGCTTCACCCGTCAGCAAAAAACGGGTGTAGTTCTTTTGGCAATATTTTCCCTAGCGGTAATCGTTTTGGGAATTTTTGGAATCTATACGCAAATAAATAGACCATTTCAAACTAGCGGAAAAGTAACTAGTGCGAGCTTAGTAGCGACAACGACTGATTTGCATCTTATAGATACCGATGGTGACGGTCTTTCCGATTATGATGAAATTAATGTTTACCATACTTCTCCTTATTTAGAAGATACGGATAGCGACGGTATTCCTGATAAACAAGAGATAATGCAGGGAACTGACCCTAATTGTCCAACCGGAAAGATTTGTAATGCGACCGATTCTACACTTGATACTTCAGGGGTTGCCAGTTCATCCCTGGATGACCTAATACCTTCTTCAAATACTGGTTCTGCAGATATTGGCTCTTCGACGAGCGCCACTTCTACTGTTGTTACCCCGGCTATGTTAAGACAGATCCTTTTGCAAAATGGTTATGATCAGGCAACGCTTGATAAGATTAGTGATGCCGATATCATGTCTAGCTACCAGGACGCTATTAATAATCAGAATAATTCTAGCGGCACAGATACAAATACCATCAATCAATAATTTTGCTATAAATAAGTTGATATAAATAATAAAATGAAATCTTCTTTAAATTCAGCAAAGAAGAATCGTATCAGGGTGAGCAAAAAAATCGCTACTTTTTTGTTTGCTTTTGTTATCGTTTCTTCTATTTTAATAACGCCTCTTCATCCGGCTAAGGCACAATGGGTTACGATGGATCCGGGCGCAATCACACAGTTGATTTTGTTAAATACTAAAACTACGACTCAGGCAGTTGTGACAAAGGTTAAAGATAGTTTAAAAACAGCTTTATTAAAAGCTGGATCCGTGGCTTTTCAAAGAACTTTAAGTACCGCCTTAAATAAAATTGCTTATGACACCGCTACTTATCTCGGTTCTGGCGACAAAGGACAAAAACCATTATTCGTTACTAATTGGCAGCAATATTTAGTTAATGTCGGCGACGATGCGGCCGGCCAGTTTGTTCAAGATTTTGCGGCTAATTTATCTAAAGCTAAAACTACTGATTGTCAAAACACTTATTCTGCTTGTTCAAAAGCTTGTCCGCCAACACGCTTAGCTACGGATAACGATACTTCCGCCCAAATAACCAAGGGTCGACATGATGCCTGCATTCAAATTTGTAAAGATGCGGCTAGCTCTTGCGGAACTACGGTCGGCACGGATGGCGCCTTCTTAAATCAGCCGTCTTTTAATATTTGCGAGCCATCTTCCTTACAGGCAAAAGTTACTATTGGCCTAGGTCTAGTTGAACAGACTAAACCAAGCGCTCCCAATTGTTCGGCTTCTAAAATGGTACAAAATTGGCGCGATCAGGCAGTTAGTATTTATGATGATGCTAAAAATAATCCTAATTTTTTACAACAATCTCTAAATGGTATTTTTGATCCGACTTCAAATGATTTAGGAATTTATCTGTCAGCTCATAATGATCTTCTTAATACGGTTACTAACACTAATAATACTAAAAAAGATATATTGTTAGCTAATAAAGGTTGGATAGATCCGTCTAATATCGGTGGAAGTTTAATTGGTATCCCTGGCCAAGCCCAAAGAAAGCTTGACGAGGCTAATGCTGTACAGACTAATAATATCGGCAAACTTACCGGTGATATTGTCGTTGATGCCGCTAATGTTTTCTTAAACCAATATGCGCTTACAAAATTTAATGATTTAATGAGCAGTTTGGGAAAGAAAGTTCAGAGTAATACTTCTGATAATACGCCAAGTTTATCCGATAAAAATGCCGATATTAGTTATGGTCAAGGCAGTGTTGAAGAAGCGGCTTCGACTTTAATTAAACCTGATTTTGGCTCGCGTGCCGATTATGATATTCTCTCAAGCCTTGGCTCTTGCCCGGATTCAAAAAATCCTGGCCCGACGGACTGCGTTTTAGACGATAAATTTTTACAAGGAATTTCAGAAAAGAAAACCGTGGCCGAAGCTATTCAACAGGGATATATTCATGGTGATTGGCAGTTAACTAAAGATGTTCAGGATGGCGCCTATTCTTTGCGCAATATTGAAATATTGAGAAAATATCGTATTTTACCGGTTGGTTGGGAAGAAGCAATTAATCGCGCGACAGCCTCTTCGACAAAAATTACGGTAATGGATATGGTCTCCTGCTTTGATCCTAATGATACTTATAATCAATATAGTTCTACTTTTGATACCCGCGATCAAACCTGGTGCCGCGGTTTGATTGATCCTAATTGGGTTTTAAAGGCGCCACTTAATAGTTGTCTTAAGTCAGATTTTGGTGCTCAAATTCTTAATAAGTCAGTTACTCCGAGTACGCCGGCGCAAAACGGTAACCCATATTCTCCAAGTAGTTTAAATATTACCCGTGCCGATAATTATTGCGCGGATGAGCAAACCTGCATTAAAGAAAAAGATGATGGCAGTTGCGACGCCTATGGTTACTGCAATGAAGAACAGAGAACTTGGAATTTTTCGACTGATTCCTGCAATCCGATTTATAATACTTGTCAAAGTTTTACTAATCCTATTTCCGGTGCGAGTGTTTCTTATTTAGAGAACACTTTAAATTACGGAACTTGCAACGCGGATAGCGCGGGTTGTCGGCAGTATTCTATTTTTGGCGCGTTCGCCAGTTCAACCGGTACGGTCAGCTGGCAAGCCAATAAGAGTATTTATTTTAATAAAAATGTCGCGGCTTGTAGTAGTAGTGATGAAGCTTGCACAGAATTATTAAGAGTTAAACCGACCTGGGGAGCTAATTTAGTTATGGATTCAGATTTTGCTGATGAGGCGGTTTATGCCTCTTCGACCGCTGGATCGCAATTAGGTAATTGGACCTATTGGTCTTCAACAAACACGGATAGTAATAGTCGAGTAGCGACGATTGTTGATACTAGCGATGACCCCGGAATTGATAGTGGTAAAGCTTTAAAGATAGAAGCAACGCGAACGGCCGGTAATACCGATCAAATAGTTATCGGTACTTATTCTAATGCGTCTAGCTCACTCCTACCGGATGATTTTCAACTTATTTCCGGACAATCCTATACCGTTAGCGCCGATGTTTTCTTGGCTGAAGGTGATGCTACTCATATTTATTTGGGCGATGTTAATGATGGCTATGTTAGTTCGAGCGGTACGGTTAATGGTTGGCAACACTTGTCAGTTACGAGAACAGCTTCGAATTCATTTAGCGAGCCGGTTTTCGGAATTAATGCTGATAGTACGGGGGGCTCGGTTAAAGTCTATATTAAAAATTTAAAATTTGAAGTCAGTAATTTTGAAACTGGATATACTGGTTACGCCGACAAAAAGGTTTATGAAAAATTAATTCCGGCTTATTTGGAAAAAACTTGTTATAACGATGTTTCCAGCGCGACTAAAGATTATAGTTTAAAGAGCGATGCGCCGACAATTTGTTCAAATTATGCCCGTAAATGTAATAATTCTGAAGTCGGTTGTGAATCTTTCACCAATGAAAAATCAGGTCTGTCTGTCGCGGCACAAGTTAATATTGCTGATTATTGTCCGAAAGAATGTAATGGTTATGATGTTTATATTTCCAAAGAGGATCATTTTAACTCGCCGCAATCAGAAAATATCATTCCGACGAGTGCTCAATCCTGTACGGCCGAAGCGGTTGGTTGTAATGAATTTACTAATCTTGATAGCTTAGCTCAGGGTGGAGAAACTAAAGAATACTATTCCTTTATCAAGCAATGTATTAAGCCAAGCCCAACGCAATGCGGAAATTTTTATAGTTGGGAGGGGACGGATACTGGCTATCAATTACGTTCTTATAGTTTGGAAAAAAGTGCGGTTGGTGATCCGGCCGTTACGTCCGATGATAGTGCTTTATGTAACGCGGTAATTTATAATAAGACTCTAGGTGACCCTCTTTATAATGCGGATTGCCGTGAATTTTATGATTCTTCCGGTGGTGTTTCTTATCACTTAATTTCTGATACAGTTACTTGCTCAGATAATTGTCATGCTTACCGCATGAGCGATAAAAATATTGATAAAACTTTAACCCAGACGGACTGCGAGGCTAATCCGACGACTCGTCATTGGGATGCGGCCACGGGTAATTGTTATTCTTGTTTAAATGGCGGAACCTGGGATGATAAATTAAGTGCTTGTGTTTATCAGGCCATTCCGGGAGAAGGACAAACTTGTAGTGCCGCGGAAAATGGTTGCCGTGAATACAATGGTAATGATGGTAATAATGTTCGCATGCTATCTTATTCAGATTTTGAAACTGGCGCCCAAAATTGGAATTCTAATTGTGCGAGCGGTTTGCAATTAACGACTATTTCTAATAATAAAGATGGACATTCCTTGCTTTACAAGAGTAGTGCGACTAATTGTTTATCAATCGGCTCTGAAGCTCAAGGGTCAGTCGCTAAACAACCATTGATTAAACAGGTTTTTGCTTCTGATAATGTAGCCGCCCAATTAAAAGTTGGAACCACGGTTACTCAAGGAAAATCTTATACTTTGCGCTTTATTGCTAAAGCGGCGACCGATACTGTTCCGAAAGTTTATTTCTATAATAATGATCCATCTAATCCGCAGATGGTTAATTTTACAACCAGTGGTGTAGTTATTAAGGGTGGTGGCGAATGGAATATTTATCAAGTTAATTTGGATAATCTTAATCATGCTGTCACTGATAATGAAGTTTTGGTTATTTCCGCGGATAACGATTTCTATTTTGATGATATTGTTTTAACGGAAATTACGGATCGTTATTATTTAGTAAAAAATTCTAGTGTTATTCCGGATAGTTGTTATTACGATATTAGCGGCAATTATCAAGGAGCTGATTATAATTTAGGTTGTTCACAATATTCGGATCGCGATAAACTTGTTCATAATTTACATAAATTTTCTAAACTTTGTTCTGATTCTTCTGTCGGTTGTGAACAAATGATTAACACCCAAAATTATGAGCCGTCTAAGTCCGGTATTTGGGGCGACACGAATAATAATGGTATTTGCGATAGCAACGAACCGGATTGCGTTAAAGTTGATGCCGATAAAGCCATCGCTGCGGTTTATGATGCTAGTAAACAATGTAATTCGGCTGATATGGGCTGTAGTCGCATGGGTCAGGGTTCGGCTGGAGCAACCGCTTGGTCTGATGTTTATAAAGATAATAACCCTAATCTTTACGATACTACTCTTTGTGGTCAGAATGAACTCGGCTGTGAAGAATGGAAAGCGAGCGACGGAACTTATAATTATTTTAAGGACCCAGGTAACGAAGCTTGTGGGTATCGCGATAGTCACGATCCAGCCATAGGCGGTAAAGCTTGGTATAAAATACCGGTCATGCGTTGTGATTTAAATAAGGATGGTAAAATTACCGACACGGAAAAAACCGGAAAGATTTGTAGCGTTGATACAGACTGCGCGAGCGGAACCTGTATAGCCGATAATAATGATTATCCTTGCTCAACTTCATACTTTAAGACCTTCGGTCTGGGAGGGGCCGGTAATCAAGTTGCGGTTCCTGATCAGCAGGCTGGCGTTTGTGATGCGACAGCAGCAGGATGTACGGAGTATATTGATCCGGTCAGCCAGTTTTCACCGAATTTAGTTTATAATCCTAATTATGAAACGGATAGCAGTAGCAATATTGATGGTTGGGATAATGGGACACAAACTGTTACGATTGAGCCGAATAAACTTTATATTTTTTCAGTGAGAAATAATTCTGGAAAAGCGGCCACAACCCTTAGTTTCCCGTCTTATGTTAAAGAGTTATTAACCGACAATACGCTAGGAAATGGCATTCTTAGTCTAACTATTCCGGCGGGAACCAACCAAAGTTTAATTTTTTCCTCTTTAAACAATACTAGCCTTAAGATTAGCGGCGGTGAAGCTAATAAGGCAGTTGAAATTAAAGCCTCGGTTATTAATTATCAATTACAGGCTAATGTTGATAAGAGTAGTTGTAATGGCGTAACTAACTTTGATAATGGCTGCGTTCTCTTTAATGAACGCAGTATGAACGGCGCCTCCGGTTTAATAGATTTAAGCAGTAAATATGATGCTCAAGCCAGCCAAAACCAGCAGGCCCCGGTTAATTGTAATAGCAGTGTTGATGGTTCTTGTGCAGCCAATCAACTAATTAAAGTTAGCCCGAATCGAGTTTGTGGTAAATGGCTTGATTGTATGACTTATACGCAAGACCCGACCACCAAAGAAAGAACCTGTTATGCCGTAGGTGAATGTACGCGCTTAAATGATAAAAATGAATGTGCTAATTTTGAGGATGTTTCAACCTCAAGTTCTAAATTTATTTTTGATCAAAATAAAAATGCCACCGGTTATTATTTGCTTGATAAATATCATTTAGCCAACATGCAAGAAGTCGGTCTTGATACAGAAGCTCATTTTGATTTCGAAGATAATGTTCCGGCTTTAAGTTGTCGTCGCGTGGGCGGCGGTGAATGTGCCTTTAATACTAATATTGTTTCTGATTTATTGATTCGTGAGCCGGAAAAAGCGGCCAAAGAAGCTGACTATCCGGCTCATGGCGCCAGTTATTTAAAGGTTCCGGCCTCATATGAAGTTTCACCGCAATCGCGCAATAGTTGGATTACGGTTTTACCAAACACGAATTACTACCTTAATTATTTGGTAAATACTAAGGGTACAGGTCTTAGCGCCATGATTTATATTTATAAAAATCAGGGTGGCTTGGAAACATTCTTGACGAGCACGACTGTTACTTCAAATGATGGTTGGAGTCGTCTCGTTTTTCCGTTCAATACTGGGGACGCGAGTAACATTAGAATTTATTTAGGAGCTGATCCGACAACTAGTGATCGAGCGGTTTATTTTGATGACTTAAATATTGAGCCGGTTTTGGAAGTTAATGGTAATTCTCAAGGAGATAAACAATATGTTTCTCGCGAATGTCGGTTATATCCAACAGACGATAGTTTAACTTGTGTTAATAAGAATAATAATGTTTTGAAAGATGGTTGGGAGGGCTATTGTTTACAGCATGATCCGAGTAATCCTGATGTTTGTTTGATGTGGTACCCGGTCGATCAAATTTCTTCAACTAAGTTAACTCAAACTACTTCCGGCTATCAAGGCAAATATCCCTTAAACTATTGTACGGAGGTAAACGGCAATTTCGATTTGGTTAAAAAATTAGTGGGAGAAAAGATAAAGGATGAAAATTATGCTTGCTCCCCAGCAGGGGGGTGCGGCGATTATTGCAAAATTATTTATTCAGGTGAGAGTGGTTTTGCTTGCCCCGGTAGTAATTATAAAATGTTTGTTGCTCAAAGTACGGGCGGTTCCGGTATTGGTTATGAAAAATTAATGTGTGTTCCGGATGAGTCTAAGTTATTACTAACAACTAAGACCGTAACTTTAAACGAGGAAGATAATGTCATGGGAAATTGCGACGGCCAAACTTATTCCGAGGGTTGGGTTAAATATGATGGTCAATTCCAAAAGCTAGCTCCGACTGGTTCTGGTTGTTCGAGCCCGGTTAATAAATGTGACAAAATTGACGAATCAACTAATGCCGATCCTAATATTCGCGTTTATGATTATAGCCACCAACCAGCTGATGAAGATGCTTTAAAATTAATTTCGGGAACGGATACGGATAAAATTTTCCGTTTAACTTGTAATAATTTTATTGAAACGGTTGATTCTAATGGTGATAATCAAGCTTGGGCCGCTCGTGTTGGTATTAATTCCATTTGGGCGACAGGCACGCCGCCATTTTTCTACGGCGGAGATAGCGGATCCTATTATTACTATGGGGTAACGAACGGTAGTCCTTATAATATTGCTGCTTATGGCCGTAATCGCCAGGATACGCCATTTGGTGCAGCGCTTTGGCCAGATAGTTTTAGTTTAATAAATAGTGGACCGGTACAATTAAAAAATCAGTTTTCGGTTAAAAATAGTGAAAGTATTTTAGCGGGTCGTCCTTTCGGATGTTCAAATTATAAAGATACCGATCAGGGAAGTGGTTGTGCTGACATTGGTTTCTGTAGTCAAGATCCTAATGTTTATTGTCTATTAAGTCATGCCAGCGGAACAGATATTGTTGCCCAAAAAACTTGCGGCGAGGCTGGATATGGGACTTGCGTTCCGCTTTGGTCAACTTATTTAGGATATAAAAATCCGCGCTATCCTTCAACCACACCTGATTATCAAGCAATTTTAAGCAATCTTTTCCTTAAATCTTATAATGCTTATTCGCTTTCTGATGGTACATATAGTGCCGTTGATAATCTAAAATTAAGTGAGGACATGTCCAATATCTGCCAAACTCGACCGGATGTAACTTATGGTAATGCGGCTATAGCCGCGAACGCTTTCTGTGCGGTTTATCCGATAATAGACGAATCAACAATCGCCCTTCGTTATAATAATCAGATAATTAATAATGGTTTAAATTTCAGCATTCCAAGAAAAGGTATTTATAGTTTGGAATTTACTTCTAATATTGATCCGGAACAGCAGCCCCTGAGAGAGATTTATATTAATTGGGGCGATAAGACAGAGCAAGTTATTACCGGCCAAGATAGTCGTCCTTCAAAATATAATCCGCATATTTTTTATCATTATTATAAAATGACCGGTCAAATATTACCGGTAATTAGAATTACTGATAATTGGGGGAAGGTAACCGAAGAAACTTTGCATGCTTCTCCGGCTAAATGGATAGTTAATAATTACTAGTTTAATCTTTAAATAAGCTCCAGAAATGGAGCTTATTTTTTTGACAGAAGGGTGATTTTAGGAGTAATATATAGCAATATGGATAAAAATAAACAACAATTAATTGAAGAAATTTTAGAGCGGGGCGTTATTAAAGAAATTTTGCCGACCAAAGAAGAGTTTAAAAAACGCCTTTTGGGCGAAGAAAAACTTAGTTTTTATATTGGTGCCGACCCGACCTCAACCGCCTTGCATCTTAGTCATGCAAAAAACTACATGTTACTCGAAGAGTTTCGTAAATTAGGCCATAAGGTTTATGTTTTAATCGGTGATTTTACAGCGCGAATCGGTGATCCGTCCGACAAAACTAGCACGCGCAAACAATTAACACGCGCCGAAGTTTTAGTAAACGTAAAAAGCTGGCTGGAGCAGATTAAACCATTAATGGATTTTGACGCTAAAGATAATACGCCGGAAATTGTTTATAATCATGATTGGCTTTCGAAATTAACTATGGAAGACATAATTAATTTAGCCTCGAATGTTACTGTCCAAAGAATGCTTGAACGCGACATGTTTCAGAAAAGAATATTCGAAGAGAAACCAATTCATTTGCATGAATTTCTCTATCCGCTTATGCAAGGTTATGATAGCGTCGCTCTTAATATTGATGTGGAAATGTGTGGTACAGATCAGATTTTTAATGCCTTAATGGGGCGAACATTACTGAAAAAATTCAAAAATAAGGATAAATTCGTCGTCGCGGTTAATTTAATGGAAAATCCTCTAACCGGAGAATTAATGTCCAAGAGCAAAGGGACGGGAATATTTTTAGATTTTTCTCCTGAGGATATGTATGGTGGAATTATGGCTCAGCCTGATGAGATGATCAGGGTATTTTTGATAAATAATACGCGCCTGCCTTTACCAGAAATTGAAGAATTATTAAAGACGGCTAATCCGCGCGACGCGAAAATGAAAACCGCTTTTGAAATTGTCAAAATTTTTCATGGTGAAGCCATCGCCGCGCAAGCGCAAGAAATTTTTATTAAAAAAATTCAAAAAAAGGAAGCACCAGAAGATAGCGAAATTATTAGTATCGGTGCAGAGCGCGAAACTCTATTTAATATCCTAAAAAAATGTTTGGCGGATAAAAGTAATGGCGATATTAAGCGTTTAGTTGAGCAGGGAGCCGTTAGAATTGAGAATAAAGTTTATTCTAACTTAGAGGAGATAATTGAATTAACAGAAAAGGGTTTAAATTTGAATGTCGGCAAACGTCTCTGGAAGAAAATTTGTAAATAAATTGATTAAATTTTAGTTAAAATAAGATTGTAAAAAGACAGCTTAATTAGCGGTCTTTTTATTTTGCCTTTCTTTCTGTTTTATTGTATAATTTTAGGGTAGAGTTCGGGAAATATTTTAGCTATTTATGAATGTAGAAGACCAACTCCAGTATCGCGATACGCATAACCAGACAGAAGAAAAAAAGGCGGATAGCTCGGAGAGTAATGCGTCTGATTGGGGTGATAATGAGGATGATAGCGCGAGTAAAGCGGGCGCTCTGCGCGAATTAAAAAAAAACGGAAATCTTAATGAGTTCGATGGCACGGAAAATACCGGGGAGTCACAAGATTTAAGAAGCGCCGTTCAGTCTAAACGTTCCGGAATAAAGGATAAAGCTAATAAAGCCAATAAAGCGGTTGAAGCCGCCCTTTCTCGAGTCAGTGCCGCCACATCCTCTTTATTAAAAGCGGCCTGGGAAAATTTAATTGATAGTTGGGGTATTACTTTAATTTGGATTGATATTCATGTTTTTGCCAATCAAGTTTTTGGCGATAAAATGTTTTGTAAATTAGGCGAAGAATGGATACCGGCCAATGTTTCTAAAAGTCTCGATGATGGTAAAGGGGATAAGTTAGCGGTTGTTAAGTTAGGTGCTAATTTAATCGAATCAATGGGCTGTGGCTGTTTGAATTGTGGATGTTTTCTTTTGCTTTTAAGCGTAATTTGTTTGATTGCCCTAATCGCCGGATTTTTTGATAATCCATTTAGAGCGATTGCGGCTATATTGGGACATAT
>Ga0224523_1000849_pt1 | contig 14241 bp, 9 predicted proteins | sample CFST50metaG_FD_182732 | JGI IMG/M metagenome (GOLD analysis project Ga0224523, IMG submission 182732) | Peat soil microbial communities from Stordalen Mire, Sweden - C.F.S.T50 | ecosystem: Environmental > Terrestrial > Soil > Wetlands > Peat | place: Sweden: Norrbotten County, Stordalen Mire...
ATCTCAACAGCTTCCTTCACTTGTGCTTCGGTGATGACGAGCGGCGGTGCAAAGCGGATGATGTGATCATGGGTGGGCTTTGCCAGTAACCCGTTATCGCGCATCTTGAGACATACATCCCATGCGGTTTTTCCGTTCATCGGTTTGATAACTGCAGCGTTGAGCAATCCTTTTCCCCTAACCAGTTCGACCATGGGTGACTGGATATTTTCCAGCTCCCTCCTGAAAATGACGCCCATTTTATAAGCATTTTCTGCCAGTTTCTCATCCCGGATCACTTCCAGGGCTGCAATGGCGACACGGCTGGCGACCGGGTTTCCGCCAAAAGTAGATCCATGTTCGCCCGGCTTGATCACCAGCATGATAGCGTCATCGGCAAGCACGGCAGAGATCGGATAAAGCCCGCCTGACAATGCTTTTCCCAGGATCAGTATATCGGGACGAACGTCTTCCCAGTCGCAGGCAAGCAATTTCCCGGTACGTGCAATCCCGGTTTGGACCTCATCGGCAATGAATAAAACATTCTTTGCCTTACACATGTCATACGCTTTTTTCAGGTAGCCTTCATCCGGAACAAAAACGCCAGCTTCTCCCTGGATCGGTTCTACAAGAAATCCTGAAACGTTTGGATCTTCCAGCGCTTTCTCAAGCGCTTTCAGGTCATTGTAAGGAATGATGATAAACCCGGGCGTAAATGGACCGAAGTCGTTCCTGGCTTGGGGATCGGTCGACATAGATATAACGGAGATAGTACGGCCATGGAAGTTGTTTTCGCAACAGATGATTTTGGCCTGGTTTTCCGGAACGCCTTTTACTTTGTAAGCCCATTTACGCGTGAGTTTCAACGCTGTTTCATCACCTTCGGCGCCGGTATTCATCGGGAGAACCCGCTGGTAGCCGAAATATTCAGTGACAAACTTCTCATAAACGCCAAGTACATTGTTATAAAAGGCCCGTGAGGTCAGTTCCAGGGTACTAGCCTGGTCGATCATTGCCTGAATGATCTTCGGGTGACAATGCCCCTGATTGACGGCTGAATAAGCAGATAAGAAATCAAAATATTTCTTGCCTTCTACATCCCACATAAAGACTCCCTGCCCTTTGGCAAGTACAACCGGCAATGGATGATAATTGTGTGCACCGTACCTGTCTTCCAGGTCCGTTGCCATTTGCGAGGTCTTAATTTCGTTCATAAAAATTCCTTATCATTTTATTTTGTAACAATGAAAGTTCCCGAGTTCAGTAGTTTTTTACTTTCGGTTAATTTATAATAATACATCCCGGCACTAAGATCACTCACGTTTATTTGACCCATGTTTCCATTCAAAGGAACTTGCCGGATCAGTTTTGCCTGGGCATCGTACACTTCAAAATACCCGTTTTCAATGTTGCTGCCAAGTTTGATTTTCAGTAATCGGGTGGCAGGATTCGGTGAAAGTTTCACGTTCACGGAAGGTATGAAAAGGAAAGGAAATCCGCTTACATCCGTAAGGTTAACATCATCAAAGAGTGCCATGCTGCCAACCTGCCCGACGGTGCCTAACATATAAGTTGCATTAAACCCGGCACAGGATAAGAGTAGGATGGTAAGTGTATCGGGTATTTTTGAATGATCCCGGTAAGTAACAGCGGTATCAAATGCGGTCCAGGAATTGATTATACCATGAAATGCAAGGCGGTTGTATGCAAGGGTATCGCGCTTGTGCAAACCAGAATTCCATTTTGATAGCAACAGTACGGCTGCAGAGGAGTCGTTTGCGAGGGGATACGATTGATAATAGCCCGAAAACCTTGTTGGTAAAGTACCGCCATAAGGATAAGGAATTCCAAGAATGGCTATGTCGGTGGCCCAATTGATTTTAATGGTCCCTATTACACCCGGAATAACAGCGTGCACAAGATCAATATACCCGGTAACCAGACGGACAGAATAAGTTCCGCTATGAGCCGTATCACAAGGGGAAGCAGTGATTCCCGACGGTGTCGGGATCGTATCCAGGATGTTCAGCGTTGAAAATATACTGCTATCCGGCTCGTAGTAGTGATGCACAGTATTATATTTCCAGTGTTCGAAATCACCTCCACGAATATTCTGTTGTCCGTAACCATATTTAAAAATGCATAAAACGAGTATTGCCAGTGAAACATTTTTTTTCATAACTTATTTTTTGTTTGAATGATTGATAGGATTAAATATGTAAAAGAACTTGTAAGGAAGTTGTCCTTGGCGCTTCAATGGTGATGGGTCTCAGTGAATATTCTGTATTGAAAAAATTATTTACCAGGAGAGAAAACTTGAAATCCCTGATGTTGTAACTTACCCGGACATCCACGATGAAATTCCCGTCATTGTTCTGTTCCCTGTATTTCTTGATTCCCGAATGCATCGCAGTCGGTGTATCCAGTTGGTAAAGAAAGATATCGATATTTTTCATGTACCCGTAATACTTCCCGGCAAACCCGATGGAGAACCTTTTTTTATAGGTAAGCTGAAGATCGGATTTGAAGAGACTCTGGATGCGATACTTCAGGATATTTCCGCTGGTATCGGAGGAAGTGTTTGCATAGGTATAATTGCGGACTTTCTGGGTGCTTGTTTCAAAATGGGAGTAGTAAACCTCATCCGGTTGCAGCGCTATGGGTATGGAATAAGTGTAACCGAGAAGTAACGATATTTCCAGGTTCCGTACAATTCTTCCTTCCCCGCCCAATGTCATATCCACGCCATAGATTCGGGCAGGACCGGTATTCAGGAACTTAAACCCGAGATCATTTTTGAAAATCGGAGAATTTCCCCAGATACCGAAATTGAACTCGATGTAATTCTTATAATTTTCAAGGAACCCTGAAATATCAGCCATTCCAATGAACTTGCCAAACTTGAATAATTGTTTCGCACCGACCTCATAAGAAAGACAGGTTTCAGATTTAAGATTGGGATTCGGGTAAAAGCCAAACCCACCGGAATTGGTGGTGATGTAACGTTCACCGATACTGGGCGCCCGGTAACCTTGTCCAACGGAAGCCCTGAAAAATGTAGCTTTGCCAACCCTCAGGTTCAGCCCGCCTCTGAAAATAGGCTTGCTTTCGGTCATGCTGTCGATCCTGTAATATTCCCAGCGGCCACCCACGAGGAGGGAGAGCCGGTCCCAAAACTTTTTCTCAAGCTGCGCATAAACAGCCAGGTTCTCGGAGGTGTATTCCCCGTTCTGATTTGCCGCAGTGGTTCCCAGGGAATCCAATACTCCGGAGAAGACTTTGCCATAGGAATGGGAATACGTATTCGTGATGCCCAATACCAGTACAAGTTCCTTCACTTTTGTAAACCTTTGGGTATGCTGATAGTCGTTGTACACCGTAAGGTAACGGTTCGACTGGTTGTTGTTTGCATTGGTATTTCCGTAATAGATACGGTTTCTCAGGCTATGGCTGTTCCCGCTTTTATTAAAATATTTTACATAGGGATCAACGAAAAAAGTGAATTGCTTAAAGATCGATAAAGCGCCGGGGTAAGAACGGTACAGATTGCTATCGGCATTATACCAGAAATAAGTCTCCGAATTTTCATTATACATAAAATTACCATTGATACCATAGGTTAACCCTTCAATTTTTTTGTTCCGTACCCTTGTGGTAAAGTAAACTTTTCCCCTCTTGGTATAGGCACCTTTGTTAAATACCGAATCAGGTACCGCGTCAAAAACCTTGTCAGGAGTGCCGCCAATGTAACCCTGATCGCTATAAAGATTGACACCGAATCCGAGGTCGATATTATCCATTTTCTGCAGATGAGATAACGATAATCCAAAGAAAATGGGATTCATACCAGTCCATGGGGTGGCATAACTCCGGTCGGGTTTGCTGTAGACTCCGATGAACGAATTCACCTTGGTTTCCGGTTTATCTGTAGGGTATGCCGTGCGGATGTTGACTGCGCCGGTAATGGCGGAAGAACCATATACGACCGATGAAGCTCCTTTCACCACCTCAATCTGTTCCACATCATCCACAGGAAGGAAACCCCAGTCGGGACGGCCGGCATCACCCCTGAGAACAGGAATATCATCCACCATTACCATGACACGGCTTCCTAGGCCGGAACTGAACCCGCTGCCGCCGCGGATCTGCGGTTCATTGTTCACGATGGTGATCCCGGGGATCTTGTCAATCGCCTTATCAATACTGCTGGGGTTGGAGGATAAGATGGATTGCGATTTCAACACTTCGATCGTAGAAATGGAGTTCTCAACTTTCTGTTCATATTTTGATCCTGAAACTACAAATGTGCTCAGTTCCTGGGAGACCGGAGTCATCTGGATGTCGAGATAGAATCTCCTCCTTCCGTCAACATTGATATGCTTTTCTTGTTTATCATACCCCACGCAGGATATAACCAGGACAGTATCTCCCATGGACAGTTCTATCTGGTATAACCCTTTGCTATCGCTGAAAGTACCTGTCGGTAATCCTTTGATCCCGATATTGACAAAAGGCAGTGGCTCATTCGTTTGCTCATCCATGACCTTTCCCTGCACAATACAGGTCTGCGCCCGGATTCCCGTGAAGGAAATAAGGGTAAGTACCATGGCAAAGAGCAGGAGGTAGAATTGTTTCATGCCTTTGAGTTTATGAAACAAAAATAGGTAAATTTATCAAAGCTAATTCAAAAACCTTCATGCACCATTGCCCCATCATTGATTATCAATGATCTGTATTTCCGGGATGGGGAGGGCACCAGGGACCCCAATCCGTACTTTTCCCACTTTTCATCCACCTTCCGGATGGTAGGTTCATCCATTACAATGATGTTGGGCCAGTCACGTGTAAACCCGTCATATCCGGCGGTTTTACGGGTACCGTCCAGAGCCAGGACCGGGAATGATGTTCCATTGTCCGAAACCGGGTGAAAACAATCCCTCATTGGATCAATATTGCTGGCAGCGATCCATGCAATATCTGCAGGTGAATGAATGTCGACCTCCGAATCCAGGAAGAGCAGGAATTTAATATCCCTTAAGAGACCTTGTTTCATAAATTCAGCGCTGATCTCACGGACATGGTTTATCCGTTTCTTTTTGACCGACAGTACCACAAGTGAAATTCCTTCCGTCAGGAACGTTTCATTGACAGCAATCACCTCCGGAAATTTTTCCTGTAGAACAAGAGTATCAATGAAAGGTTGAAAAGTATTGGAAGAAGATCCTTCCGATTCTTCAGGCCATTTTACCGTAGCATCGATTCCCATTTTGCTGCCGAATGAAAAATGTCGGCTGGAGTGATCCAGGATGTCGACCGGGCCTTTGATGAAGTGGATATCCTGCAGGGGATCTGTCATTTGTGTAACTTCCCTTGCGACGGCTTTGTAATCCGACAGATCCACATCCCTGCTAAGCACCACCATGATCTTGTTGAACATCATTTGCCCGGCACCCCAGAGTGAAGTCATGACTTTCATTCCCTGGCCGGGAAATGATTTTTCGATTTTCGTGATCATGATATTATGGAAAACCCCGACCACAGGCATATTGATGTCTTTCATCTCCGGAACGGTAACCAGTTTCATCGGGAAAAGAAAGAGACGTTCGGTTGCTTTTCCCATCCAGCCATCTTCCATGGGTGGTATTCCCACGACGGTTGCCGGGTAGATAGCATTTCTCCGGTGTGTGATGCAGGTTACATGAAAACGGGGATAGAGGTCGGCGAGGGAATAAAAACCAGTATGGTCTCCAAATGGACCTTCCATGATGAACTCTTCTTCCGGGTCGATGTAACCTTCGATGACAAAGTCAACATCTGAAGGAACTTCCAGGTCGTTCGTTAAACACCTGACCAGGTCGACTTTCTTTTTCCGCAGGAATCCCGAAAGCATATATTCGTCTATGTTTTCGGGCAAGGGGGCTGTTGCAGCGTAGGTATAAGCCGGGTCGCCTCCCAGAGTAACCGAAACTGGCATTCTTTTCCCGAGCTTCTTGTATTTCGAAAAATGATGCGCAGATCCTTTGTGCCGGTGCCAATGCATGCCGGTGAGGGCAGGGCCGAATACCTGCATGCGGTACATGCCCTGGTTTCGGATGCCGGTAACAGGGTCTTTGGTATGAACAACTGGTAGGGTAATGAATGGCCCGCCGTCGGCAGGCCAGCAGGTGAGTACCGGAAGCTTCGTGAGGTCGGGTGTTTCCATGATTTCTTCCTGGCAACTGCCTTTTCTCTTTACCGACCTTGGAAGCCAGGATGATACCTCTTTCAGGGAAGGCAGGATCTTCAGTTTTTCAAAAAAAGTTTCTTTAGTCGCGAGGAACGCCCGAAGTATCTTCCCCAACTCCTCCCCAGCTGCATCCAGGTTGTCTGCCCCCAATGCCATGCATATCCTTTTCTCTGAACCGAAAGCATTGATCAAAACTGGAAAACCGGTACCATTGTTTTCAAATAAAAGTGCTTTGCCGTTGTTTTTGCTAACCCGGTCGGTAATCTCGGTGAGCTCCAGGTGAGGGGATACAAACTCTTTGATTCGCGCCAGTTCCCCGGCAGATTCAAGGACAGAAATGAAATGGTTCAGGGTTTTGTACGACACTGGGTTGAAAATTGGGTAACGGGTATTAGTGTTAAATTTTAAGTGTTAAGTGTTAAGATTTTGGATTTGGATTTTTGATTTTGAAATTTGAGTATTAGGATAATTCAATATCACTTCCTCACTTAACACTTAAAACTTAATACTTTATGAACTTTATAACTTTAATTTGACTTATATGTTTTTGTTCCGAACTTCTCCGGTTTACTGGAATTGTATTTCGATGGACATTTAAGCAAGAGACTTGTGGCAAGAAACTCATCGTTTTTCATCGAACCTATGACAACTACTTTTTCGGATTTCTCGAAATCCTGCGGCTTTGGATTGTTGTACACCACCTTTTTTTCCAATCCTTTATCATCGATCAGGTAGAATGAAAACTGGTTTACATTTTTTGTTGCATCATAGTCGATGGATTTATTTTTGTCGAGGCGCCCGATGATATGAAATTCTTTCCCGGGCGTGGCAGAGGCTTCTGAAAAATTTGAATAGGTGCTGGAATCCGTTAATGTTGTCACTACAACTGCAACTGCAATCACCAATACAAGCAGGATAACAATATGGATGGCCTTCATTTTTCCGGTTCAGGGATTTTCTCAACTTCTTTTTCCAGCTTCGTCACTTTCCTGTCGATCGTAAAAAGGTAAATAAAAATGCCGACCAGGATAAGGGCCAGAACTACAACCACGACAAAGATCTTTCCGTTTGCTAACATGGGTTTTTATTTATTATCGTTGATTAGTTTTATCCTTCTTATCCGCACTCTGAGTTTATAAATCCAGACACCCAAAAGTATCCATCCCAACATGGCGGGATAGAAAATGAGGCGAATGGAAGGCGGCAGGTGCATCGGCAACACTGTATTGGCATTGTTTCCTCCGGCCGGATGAATGCTTTCGCCGGCCAGGCGTGGCAGGATAATGACAAGGACGATCCAGAGAAAGAAGGCAAAAATGTTGTAGATCGCTGCTACCTTGGCCCGTTTGTGGGTATCGTCAATGGATCCACGAAGGATTGCATAGGCAAGATAGATGAGCAGTCCAACGGCGGCTCCATTCAGTTTCGGATCTTTAACCCAGGGTGAACCCCAGGTAAAGTTGGCCCAGATCATTCCCGTAAAGATACCCAGGAAGCCAAACATCAAACCAACATTCACGGCTTCCACTGCCTTTATATCTTCCTGCTCATCAAATTTCCGCAGGTATCGTAAGCTGTAAACAAACCCTGTGATCAGCATGGTAAACATGCCAAACCACATCCCCACATGATAGAAGATGTTCCGCATGGATTCTGCAGCCACTTCCATCCCTTCAAAAGAAACCTTAATAAAAAAACCGCCGATAATGGCATAGAGTAGCAGTATCCCCGCAAGCACCTTCCACCAATAAGTTTTAATAACAGTTCGCAAATTATATCACTTTTTGTGTCTTGAACAAATATGAATTAATCGCGCCAAAGATACGGAAATAATAAATAAGCCAGGATGAAAACGGCCACATTGATGATGAGCAGGATGATGATAAAGCGGTAGTTTTCCGACTATTGGGTGGCTGAGAGGGCTTTCTTTGAAACTTTCATCCTGGACAGCCTCTTTCAGGGTATCTGAGATAATTTCCCTTATGGGAAATCAATTCAGTGTTTTATTCAATGATCATCTTATGCGTATAGGACTGGCCATTGATTTTAACAGTATAGAAATAAAGGCCTGTACTCAGATGGCTGGCATCAATGGTAAACTGATGTGCACCGCTGGTAATAAAACCGTTATTGATTGTCATCACTTTCTGACCCGCGACATCGGTGACTTCAATTATAACGTTTGCAGTCCTGTCGAGGTAAGCATTGAAGGTAGTTGTTCCGCTAACCGGGTTCGGGAAATTCTGGCTAACAAAGATTTTCTTTGAATCAGGTGTGGGAACGCCTTGATTAACAGCCCAGTCAATTGGTAACTGGCGATGTTCGATGGTACAGGTCTGTGTTGCCAGGGTCGTGGTAAGAACTGCTGATCCGGGTGAGTTAGCCGTTTGGTAGATATAATCAAAATTATTATTTAACAGTATTTTCCCCATGGAAGGAAACACAAACTCCAAAAAGATATAGTTAATGTCGCTGTTAAGATCTAACTGGGGAAATGCCCATAATTGAGTTGCAGCGTTCCACCCACGGGCCCAGATGTGACGGTAGTTGTAGTTGGTTGTATTCTGAGGATTCTGCCAGGTAATTCCATCCCAAATTACGACTATGTTCCCAGCATCGTCAATGGAGATCTGCGGATGACTTGTTAAACCAACACGGTAGCTCTGAACTACTTTCAAAGTGTCGCCTGCACCGGGGCCATCTGAATAGTAACCCAGCAACTGTCCGTGAGCATCCAGGGTATCGAGATTAAGGCTGTCCTTTAACATAGGCATCGTTGTATTCCAATAGATCAAACCGTTCCGGTTGATCATAATATACTCTGTACTGGTTTGTATTTCACCACCACCGATACCGCTGCAAACATGGATCACGCCGTTTTTGCCCATTTCACAGGCAACAGAACCGTCAGAAGAATACCATGGAGCATGATAAACAGGGATTACGGGGATTTTTTTATTTGCATTGCTGAGAATTGGAATTTTTGTCCAGTTGTCACCATTGTCATTTGACTTCATGATGTACATATCGGAATAAGGACCACCAACTACAAAATAGAGGGTATCGCCATGTGGTGTTCCCCATGCATATTCATCACCGCCGAAACTGTTATAATTAGTAGAGTCCAAACCGGGAAGCTGGATGCCGATTTTATCCCAGGTTACACCGGCGTCGCGAGATCTCCAATAGAGTAGTGCTCCATCGAGGCCTTTGTAAACAGTTCCACCATTACCTGTTGGAAGTGTCATACATAAAACATGAATGTTCTGATGAGTGGTACCGTTGGTGATGGTTCTTGACCACCAAATATTATTGGTAACACCGGTTGGTGCAACAGGAGCATTAGTCTGGGTCCAGGTTCCGGTTCCTTTTACGGGACGGGTGTTCATAATAAGGTATAAAGCGCTTGTGACTGTGGTATGGGAGATAATAAGCTCGCCATTGCCATTCCAGGGGCAGTATGAAGGCCAGCCTGTTCTTTGATTTTCAATACGTGCCGAGGGAGCTGTTCCCCAATTTGTACCGTCAAAATAGTTATAACCGGTACCTCGGTCAGCATAAGCTGTTTCAACCATGCCCATTGTCCATGTACCTCCCATGGTTCCGTCAGGATAAACATAAAATCGGTTCTGGCATGCCTCATTGGTCTGCAGGTCATACCGTGTTGTACCAAGCTGATCTTCCAATACAGCTTTTGTATTGACAGTTGTGTTGGCAGGCTGTAATGGATTCATCACAGGATTATCAACCGCAATTCTGGAAATTTTCTGCTCATACTTCCGGGCATACTTTGAAAGTTGCGCCATTGAACCAACTGTGAAGGTCAGCATTAGAGTAAAAAGAAAAATTCTTTTCATGGCTTTTGTTTTTAGGTTTGACAATTAAACCGAGTTAACTTATTAATCCGGAATTAAAAATATTTACGATTAGACGATTTACGCCTGCCTGCCGCAGGCAGGATTTTCGATTTTTCCATCGTCCATCCTCTATTCTCCATCCTCCAAACTCTGATTACTGACTTCCGACCTCTGATTTCTGATTAGTCTCTCCAAAGATACGGAAATAATAAATAAGCCAGGATGACAACCGCCACATTGATGGTGAGCAGGATGATGATAAAGCCGTAGTTTTCCGACCATTGGGCGGCTGAGAGGGCGTTCTTTGAAACTTTCATCAGAGTTCCAAGCAGTGGAAGAACGATGGGAAAGCTTAGGATCGCCATGAGCGAGAAATTGTTGCTGGCCCGCGATGCAATGGCGGCAACCATCGTAAGGATAGAAGCCAGGCCCAGGCTGCCAAGGACCAGCGTAGTGATAAAAAGCGGGATGTTGACGACCAGATTCCCCATCAGGAGGAGGAAAAAAACAAAAGAGAGCACCGAGAGGATGGTCATCAGCAGGAGGTTGTAAATAATCTTTGAAAGCAGGATGGCCTGCGGACTGGCAATCGTATAATAGTAGAGGTGGCGCGCAGGACTTTCCTGGATGAAACTTTTGGAAATCCCGTTAACGGCAACGAAGAGGAGAATGATCCAGAATAGCGAATTCCAGGTATCGGCATCGATGATTCTGTCGAAGGCCAGATAGGTTACGAAGATAGTGGAAACCAGGTAAAGGAGGATCCCGTTCAGAACATATTTCTGTTTCAGTTCCAGGTGGATCTCTTTTCCAAGCAGCGTTTTTATTTCCGATGACAGCATATATCCACGGGTTTTTCGCAAAGGTAAATAAACAAACGGAAAGAGGCCATCCCTATGGACAGCCTCTTTCATGGTATTTAAGATAATTTCCCTTGTGGAAAATCAAATCAGTGTTTTATTCAACGATCATCTTATGAGTAAAGGACTGGCCGTTGATGTTAACGGTATAGAAATAAAGGCCAGTATTCAGATGGCTGGCATCAATGGTTAACTGATGTGCACCGCTGGTAATAAAACCATTATTGATTGTCATCACTTTCTGACCCGTGACATCGGAAACTTCAACGATAACGTTTGCAGCCTTGTCGAGGTTAACATTGAAGGTAGTTGTTCCGCTAACCGGGTTCGGGAAATTCTGGCTAACAAAGATTTTCTTTGAAGCAGGTGTGGGAACGCCTTGATTAACAGCCCAGTCAATTGGTAACTGGCGATGTTCGATGGTACAGGTCTGTGTTGCCAGGGTCGTGGTAAGTACGGCTGATCCGGGTGAGTTAGCCGTTTGGTAAATATAATCGAAATTATTATTTAACAGTATTTTCCCCATGGAAGGAAACACAAACTCCAAAAAGATATAGTTAATGTCGCTGTTAAGATCTAACTGGGGAAACGCCCATAATTGAGTTGCAGCGTTCCACCCACGGACCCAGATGTGACGGTAGTTGTAGTTGGTTGTATTCTGAGGATTCTGCCATGTAAGTCCATCCCAAATTACGACTATGTTGCCAGCATCGTCAATGGAGATCTGCGGATGACTTGTTAAACCAACGCGGTAGCTCTGAACTACTTTCAAGGTGTCACCTGCACCGGGGCCATCTGAATAGTAACCCAGTAATTGTCCGTGAGCATCCAGGGTATCGAGATTAAGGCTGTCTTTTAACATAGGCATTGTTGTATTCCAATAGATCAAACCGTTCCGGTTGATCATAATATACTCTGTACTGGTTTGTATTTCACCACCACCGATACCGCTGCAAACATGGATCACGCCGTTTTTGTCCATTTCACAGGCAACAGAACCATCAGAAGAATACCATGGAGCACGATAAACAGGGATTACGGAGATTTTTTTATTTGCATTGCTGAGTATTGGAATTTTGGTCCAGTTGTCACCATTGTCATTTGACTTCATGATGTACATATCGGAATAAGGACCACCAACTACAAAATAGATGGTATCGCCATGTGGCGCTCCCCATGCATATTCGTCACCGCCGAAATTTTTATAGTTAGTAGAGTCCATCCCGGGAAGCTGGATGCCGATTTTATCCCAGGTTGCACCGGCGTCGGTAGATCTCCAATAGAGAAGTGCACCATCGAGGCCTTTGTAAACGGCTCCAGCATTACCTGTTGGAAGTGTCAAACCTAGTACATGAATGTTCCGATGATTGGTACCGCTGGTGATGGTTCTTCCCCACGCCATACCACCGACAACGCCGGATGGTGCAACAGGAGCATGAGTCTGGGTCCAGGTTCCGGTTCCTTTTACGGGACGGGTGTTCATAAGCCAGAATAAGGCGCCTGTGACTGTGGTGTGGGAGATAACAAGCTCGCCATTGCCATTCCAGGGGCAGTATGAAGGCCAACCATTTCTCTGATCTTCAAGACGTACAGTAGGAGCTGATCCCCAAGATGTACCGTCAAAATAGTTATATCCGGTACCGCGGTCAGCATAAGCTGTTTCAACCATGCCCATTGTCCATGTACCTCCCATGGTTCCGTCAGGATAAACATAAAATCGATTCTGGCATGCCTCATTGGTTTGCAGGTCATAACGCGTAGTACCCAGCTGATCTTCCAATACAGCTTTTGTATTGACAGTTGTGTTGGAGGGCTGCAAAGGATTCATCGTGGGAATATCAACCGCAGTTGCGGGAATTCTCTGCTCATATTTTCGAGCATACTTTGAAAGTTGCGCCATGGAACTAACGGCGAACGTAAGCATTAAAGCAAAGAGAAAAATTCTTTTCATGGTTTTTGTTTTTAGGTTTGACAATTAAAACTCTTGAGTACAAATATAAGTTTAATATTTTCAGATTTACAAAATTACTACATTTAATGTTATTATGCAAAAGTTTGTGAAAAATTTACTTTTCTGTTCTTAACCTTGATTTAAGGCCTTCTCTTTTGTATCGATCGGTATAATTTTGGAACGATGAAATTCAACATCGTCCGAAAATATTTTGCGGTAGGTGATGTGCCGCTTTGCAAAAACCGCCCCGACCGATTCATGGAGCGCCCGCATCTTTGGGTTAAAATCGCCTACCCATGACAGTTCCACTTCGGTAAACTGCGGCTTTTTTTTCATGATCTCATTCAGATGCCAGAAAATTCCCGATTCAAGCCCGTTACGCTGGTATCGTGGTTTTACGCCCATAATGACGACTCTGGCCCGTGTCATGGTTTTTCGGCTTTTCAGGTAAAGAAACTTCAATTGGTTCCACAAGTGCAGTTTGCCATTGAGGTGTTTCAGGATCTGATTCACATCCGGGAACATGATCAGGAAGGCAACAGGGTCCTCCTGGTGATACACAAACCAGATCATTTCTTCTTCGAGGAAGGAACGTGATTTCTCCATGGTTTTCAGAAGCAGTTTTTCTTCCATCGGTGTAAAATTCTCATGAAAAGCCCAGGCCATGTCGTAGATATCCTTCAGGTCACGAATGAACTTTGCAGCATCTTTATAGGTAAAATGGCGAAACTGGTATTCCTCTTTGTTCCTTACCCAATCGGCAATCTTCCAGAAACGCTCCGGGAAAGGCTTTGTAAAGTCCAGATGGTTGGATACCTGTTCGAAATAAAATTTGAACCCATACGACTCAAACAGGTTGCGGTAATAAGGAGGATTGTAATTCATGCCTAAACCGGGATGAATGAACCCCTCTACAAGTAAACCCCAGTTCACATCGTTTTCCCCGAAATTGATCGGTCCATCCATAGCCTGCATGCCCTTATCTTTTAGCCAGTCGCGGCAAGTATCAAATAGCAGGAAGGCGGCTTCATGATCGTCGATGCATTCAAAAAAACCCATCCCCCCGGTGGGTTGTTGATAAATGAATGCCTTATTCTCATTAATGAAAGCAGCGACCCTTCCTGTCAGATTTCCTTGTTCATCTTTCAGTATCCATCGTGCAGCCTCACCATGGGTAAAAAAACTGTTTTCCTTCGGATTAAAAATGGATTCAGTCTCACGATCGAGCGGGCAAACCCAGAAAGGATCATCCTTATAAATGATTTTCGGCACCTTTAAAAACTCCCGGATGGTTTTCTTGTCTTTAACTTCGAGGATTTGCATAGAATGTTTATTAGATGTTCCTTTCGACAGGCTCAGGGAGCAAGT
>Ga0224523_1000850_pt1 | contig 14219 bp, 13 predicted proteins | sample CFST50metaG_FD_182732 | JGI IMG/M metagenome (GOLD analysis project Ga0224523, IMG submission 182732) | Peat soil microbial communities from Stordalen Mire, Sweden - C.F.S.T50 | ecosystem: Environmental > Terrestrial > Soil > Wetlands > Peat | place: Sweden: Norrbotten County, Stordalen Mire...
TTATAGTCATTAAAATGTAATTCTCATAGATAACCGTATTGGGCAATTTTTCCTGCAATGTTATATAAACCGGGCTACTTACAATAGGAATGTAAAGTTCTTTTAAACCTGTTAATTTATATAGCGGAGTATAATCTGTTACCGGGTTATTGGAAACATTAAGCGTTTCAAGCTTTGTTAGCTTCTGCAGCGCCGAAAGATTAGTAATGTTATTGTTTGTCAGATCAAGATATTTCAGGTTTGTAAGCGCAGAGGAAAAATCGATATTTTTCAGGCCCAATCGTTTTGCAATAAGCGTATCCAGGCTGGTAAAGTTTTTTAAAACTTCGGTGTTCAAAACGGGATTGCCGGAAATGTCGAGAGTATTAAGGTTGCTGATCTTCTTAAGAGCGCTGATATCTTTGACCTGATTGTCGGCAATAAACAATTTTGTCAGATTATTAATGTCTTTTAGCGGCTCAAGTTCGCTGATATTGTTACCCGAAACCGTCAATTGCTCAATGGTCGGGAAATTATAAAGACCTACAAGTTCTGAAAGCTGATTATTGGCGACATTAAGTTTTTTAAGTTTAGGAAAAGGGTTCTCAACTTTTTTCTCACCATTTCCTGTCACTAATTCAAAGGTCCTCAATGTTTGCAGGTTGTTTTGTGAGATGTCAAGAGAAATGAGGTTTTTATAAGTCCTCAGTTTATTCATCAGGATAAAGTCGTTTGCTGAAATATTGTTGCTATTTATATTCAGCGTTTCGAGTTGTTCTATATCCGGAATTGATGAAATATCACGGTTGAATGCTTTCATAAGCACCAATGTTTTAAGAGATTTTAAATTACGTAAATATTTATAGTCTTTAATCTGATCTCCCGAAATATCAAGGTAAGTGAGATTGTTTAACACCGGAATCGTTCTAAAATTAAGGGCTGTGTTGTTTGAAATGTCAAGATATTCAAGGTCTGGCATGTTCTTTAGTGCTTTTAACTCCACAATCATGTTTCCTGACAATTTGAGTGTTTTGAGTTTTTTTAATGTTGAAAGTTTTTCAATACTGTCAACCTTGTTATTTGAAATGTCAAGTTTTTTAAGATTAATGAAAGCTTTTAGTTCTGCGATATCAGACAAGGCATTATCTTTAAAATCCAGCGTTTCTAAGTGTGTGAAGGATGCAAAAGGTGAAAGGGTTGAAAGATTATAACCCGAAAGGTCAATTGATGTGATTTTTCCTTCTTTTTCCAGTTCAATAATTTTAGTGTAGACTTTCTGTCTGTCCAGGCAATAAGACTTCCATCCGTAATCTTCGTATTCATTAAGAAATCCATACATTTTCCAATCCAGCACATTCTGATATGTTTTAGAGTAATTGTCAGCCCTTGTTGTTTCTGCCCATGAGTCTTTATCCTGAAATTTTCCGGGATATATTCCTGCCAGTTTTTTCTCATTGTCCAAAGTGAGCATATCCGGAATGTTTGTCGCAGACAAGTCAATCAGGTATTTCGTGTCATAGTATTTTGACTCAGTAAGATTATATCTGGTGATAATGCTGTCCCAGTTGAAACCAGCAATAATCACTAGCGCCAGAAAAAAACTCCATCCGTTGAAACGGAAAAGATACCAATTACTTTTCGACCTTATAATTTTTATAAATGTTGATGCAAGCCCTGCAACAGTTAATGCCAGGTAAACATACACACCTATTTTCTTGTATGAAAGACCATATTCATTAATGTAAATTTGATTTCTATAAATAGTTGATATCACCATGCAAATGTTCTGCACGACCCACATCACCGCAAAAAACTTAATTATCCTGTTTCTTTTATGAAAATTCATATCCGAGCGAAACAGGAAAAGAATAATACAAATTGCAATAATGATTGATAATATCAATGTGCCTACACCCTGATGAACTGTTTCGGAATGACTCACACCTTCTGGCAATCCCTTACCCGACCATAGATAAACGGCATCTAGTATATTTACAAAAATGATCAGAACGTTAAGTAATACCAGCAGAATAATACCCGATATCCATTCCGTGTCTATGTTCATGAATTTTCTTATTCCTTTATTATCAGAGATCCCTTCCTTATCAAAATTCAGTTTGCCATCTGAAGCTATATCGTATTTATGCAAAGCTTCAATGTTTTTGTGATAGAAAAAGCCATACATCAGCAACAATCCCAATAAAGTAAAGCCTATCCAGGGGATGCTGATAAAATCGAGGTTAATGTCTTTGGTGAAATCTTTAAAAAGCGGATTTGACGCGCGGTACAAAAGAAATAAAATAAGAATGATCAGGAAACCTCCTGTGATAAGTAAAAATTTCTGCCAGAAGTTATTTTTCTTTTGCTCAGGTTTCCTCTCTTTTCTTTCGACAGTATCAAGTATCATAAATACTATTGATGCAACCACAGAATAAACAGAATGCAATAAACCGATTACAATAGAGGAATTTTTGCTGAAACTCATTGCTGACAAAAGAAGTAGAGAAGAAATGTTTGCAATGATCGTTAATGTGTTTCCATGCATAAAAACGAAGAAAGAAGTTGCCAGGCTGCATGCTGCCACCATAAGCCAGTTACGGTTTTTTATCAGTGTGCCATCTTTAATTAGTACCAATGCCACCAACAGTAAATTAAAAATAAAGAAATTTACACCTACCGACTGCTGATAGAAAAGATAACTGTAAGCTGCTACAGCCATCATCAGAATTACATCATTTTTTTTCATGAGTTTATGTTTTTTAAATATTAAAAGAACTTTGAGGTTCAAAGCGAAATTTAAATGATATGATATTTTATAGTTTTCAACTTTTCTATAAATTTATTTGGTTTGCTTTTTCCTGACATCCTTAAGTTTGACAAGAATTGCAGCATTCAGGTTATTAATTTTGCTGATCTTATTTTTACCTTTAAATCCACCAATCTCGCTGAAATAGATGCTGATTTTTATTGCGTCATTTTCATTAGTGAGCATCATTATTTCAGGTGAAAAAGTGTCGTGCTGACCATTGGCAGAATATACTTTCAAAAAAGCATTGATCTTGTTTTGAACAGCAGTAATATCAATACTTATAAGATGTCTTTCATTTCTGACAATATCTAAAGACATGTTTTTTCTGTTAAAATAGACACCCAAGCTATCACCTTTTTCCAAAGTGTAAAAAGAGACGTCACGTTTGATTTCTTCGGGGCTTTCAGAATCAGCATTTCGATAATAAGCATATTTGGTAAAACTGAAATAGTAATCATAATCTTTCACATTGTAAACGTTAAGCACAGGAGCAAAATAATTAAAACGCATAGAATCATCTTTGGCCGGCTCCTGGTAATTATAATCATTATCCCATTTATCAATTCCCATCAGGTTGAGAATTTTGCCTTGTTTATCAACCCATCCTGAAGCATCTTTTGAAAAAAGTGAATCCATATTCTGGCTGATCCATGGTTTCATCAATTCGAGAGCGTCCGATCTGTCAAGGTAATTCACTATGGAAACAATCTTGTGTTTTTGGGCATAAGTAATGTTGTCGGGAGCCTTATGCAATTTGCCATTAACTAAAACTTTAGCTTCTGTCAGTGTCTTTTCCAATTGCCTGAACTGGCTGTTATGCGAAATACTAAAAGCCCCCCATGGACCGAAAGAGGTAATAAAAGCCAGTATACATAGTGTGATGGGGATAATTTTAATGCTTTTTGTCTTGCTGATAATAAAATACAAACTGATAAGAGCAAGCCATATATTCAGAGCAATGATGAAATACCTGTTTTCCGTAACACCATATTCATCAATTCTTTTCCAGATAGCAATAGCCAGCAGAACAAGCATTGGTACTAACACAATATAGAACCATTTCGAAACCATTTTTATCCAGTTATTACCTTCCATTTCCCTGGCAGGATAGATCAGGAGCAACGAAAATATTCCTGCACCTGAGAAAAACAAAACCAGGTAAGAAACCCAGCCATTCGGGAAATTCCAGGTGATAAGAATTTTAATTGAGTATGCATAAAGGATTACCATGTAAATGGACACCAGAGGGATCAGTATATACTGTGTGAAAATCTTGAGTCCTTTTGGAAAAGCCACAATATGCTGAAGTTCTTTGATGTTTCCAGGTATCCCCGACAGGAAAAACCATGTATTGAAAAGACCTGCAATAACTATCCAAAGCCGAAAATAAATCCTGCCATCTATATGGGCCGCAAAAAGTATGTCAATGGCCAATATTGCAAGTGACAAGCCGGCAAATAACACAACTGAAAACAGCGCAGAAGTAAGGAACCGCAGGAAAAGCGTTTTGTTGAATTGCCAGAATCCATTGAATTCATTTTTGCTGGTGAAAGGTGAAAAAGATACAAGCAAGTGCATCCCGATAAGCAGCAATGAAAAGCGTACCATTGGTACCAAAGCCGGTTTGCCTGGCAGTGTGAAGAAATATGCAACCAACAAGGCAAGAGCTATGGAATAATATATAATAAGGACCGTTGAGGAGGTTTCCGATTTTTCGCAATACAACCTGATGGCTATAAATAAAGGCAATCCCAGGGTAGCGCACATAATTACCCGGTAAAGGTATTCACTATTGTAAAATTCCCGGTAAGTCAGCATCAGTGCCGCTGTTACCCCAATAACTGCGAGAATAATAGCCGGAGTATAGCGCTTAAAGGATACGCCTATTCCGTATAGCATGGAGTGTATGGAGGGAAAATTCATGAATTTATTTTAGATTTAAGATTTGTGATTTAAGATTTAAATTTTTCCAATGTCCAGCTTCTAACCTCTAACCTCTAATTTCTAACTTCAATTTTCTATCGTCTCTGTTTTATCAACTTCTCCAGCGCATCCAGATGTTCGTGAAATGCTTTTTTCCCTTCTTCGGTTGCAGTGTAAGTGGTCAAAGGTTTTTTCCCTACAAACTCTTTCGACACCTTTATATAATATACTTTTTCCAAAGCCGAAATATGACTTGCCAGATTTCCATCAGTAAGCTCCAGTGTTTCTTTCATACTGTTGAAATCAATTCTTTCGTTTACCATCAGTACCGACATAATGCCCAGCCGGATGCGGTTTTCGAAAGCCTTGTTCAACTGTTCTATCAGTGTTTTCATCTTTCGTACCTTCTGTACATCACAGTTCCGTAAATAATGTGTAATATGCCAAATCCAAATGCCCAGAACAATAGCCCGTAACCAACAAAGAAACAGGCAATGAGTCCAAGCAGCATTTCCAGCAGTCCCAGAACCCTTACTTCTTTCAGTGTATATTTTCCGGCGTTGAACAAAGCCAGACCATAAAAAATCAAAGTTGCAGGTGCCACCAGGCTTATTATTTGATGGTAAAGCAAAATAATGCAGAAAATGCCCCCCACAATAAGAGGAATAAAAAGATTGATAACGGTTAGCTTTGCCATTTTCCCCCATATAGGTATGCCTTTCTGTATTGAGTTCCTTACAGTGAATAGTATTCCGAAAGTAATTGAAAGAACAAGAACCGTAAATCCGTCAACAAAGAAGAAAGTGAGAAAATCCATGTTCAGGCTTCTGCCGGTGTATCCCAACATATAATATTCCGAGGAGAGTATCCCTATATTCATATAAATATAGGCCCCTGCCGCACCCAGCAAAGCAAATAAACCCGCAAAGATCCCCGACAATCCGCTAAGTGAAATAAACCTGGAAGATTTTTCCATGATGGTGCGAATCTCTGTCAGCGTTTTTAAATGATCCTGTTCTGTTGTCATAGTTTAAATATTAAAAAGTACTTTGAGGTGCAAAGTAAAACAAATTTAAAACACAAGTCAAGAAAAAAATGAAATATTTATTAACAAATAAAAAAATGAAAACCACATAACACATAGAACACTGTGAAACACACAGAATAAGTTCCGGGCTAAAATGTCAAAAACCATTGAAATGATAACAGATAACTTTCTGTGAAACACCATGACCCCTGTATCTCCATGTTAATTTCAAATCGGGAAAAGCCGCCCTTGTTTATTAACAAAAAAAGCCTATTTTTGCCATTCCATTTTTGAAATAGGTCTCAGTCTCATTATCTTTTCTTTAGGCAACAGAACAAAAAAGAGTGAATTATTCTTCTTTGATTTGCTAAATAAAAAAATAGTTGTACTTTTGCACTCCCATTTTATAAAATGGATTACAAGATATTGATAAAATTAAACAATACCAATGGATACGTTAACTTATAAAACAATTTCGGCCAATAAAGAGACTGTTCACAAAGAATGGGTTCTGGTGGATGCCGAAAACGAAATACTGGGAAGACTTTCTTCCAAAGTGGCCAAAATGATACGTGGTAAGCATAAAACCAACTTCACACCCCATGTTGATTGCGGCGATAATGTGATCGTGATCAATGCAGAAAAGATCAAGCTTACAGGTAACAAAATGGAAGAAAAAGTGTATATACGCCACACAGGTTACCCGGGTGGACAGCGCTTTGCCACACCTAAAGAACTGCTGAAGAAAAACCCTGCTGCCATCATTGAAAAAGCTGTTAAAGGAATGCTTCCGAAAAATCGCCTGGGTGATGTATTATATGCAAATCTTCATGTTTATGTTGGACCCGAACATCCTCATACAGCCCAGCAGCCAAAAGAAATTAAATTAAACTCAATCAAATAATTGTATGGAAGCTATCAATGCTTTAGGAAGAAGAAAAAACGCTGTTGCCCGCGTTATTGTTAAAGACGGCAGCGGTAAAATTACAGTGAACAGAAGGGATTATAAAGTTTATTTTCCTATACCAACTCTGCAATATGTGATCAACCAGCCCCTCGACATAGCTGAATCTCTTGGTAAATATGATATCGTTGCAAGTATCGATGGTGGTGGTGTTAGCGGACAGGCCGAAGCCCTGAAGCTTGCAATTGCCAGAGCATTATGTAAAATAAACCCGGAACACAGACCTCCTCTGAAAGCCAAAGGCCTTATGAGACGTGACCCGCGTATGGTTGAACGTAAAAAGCCAGGACAGAAAAAAGCACGCAAAAGATTCCAATTCAGTAAACGTTAATATCACAGAGGAAAAATATATACAATGGCAAAAGTAAATTATAACGACCTTTTAGACGCAGGTGTTCACTTTGGTCACCTGAAAAGAAAATGGAACCCCAATATGGCTCCTTATATTTTTATGGAGAAAAATGGTATCCACATTATTGATTTGAATAAAACATCGGCTAAAATTGACGAAGCTGCCGAAGCTATCAAACAAATAGCCAAATCAGGCAAGAAGATACTTTTTGTAGCTACCAAAAAACAGGCAAAAGACATCGTTGCTGAACAGGTAAAGGTTGTAAATATGCCTTACGTTACTGAAAGATGGCCTGGCGGTATGCTTACAAACTTTGCTACCATACGCAAAGCTGTGCGCAAAATGGCAAGTATTGACAAAATGTTTACCGACGGTACTTCCGACAATATGTCGAAGAAGGAGCGTTTGCAGGTTAGCCGCGAAAGGGCAAAACTTGAAAAGAACCTTGGCAGTATTTCCGATCTTTCACGTCTGCCTTCAGCTCTTTTTATTGTTGACATCAATAAAGAACATATTGCTGTTGCAGAAGCAAAAAAACTCAGCATTCCTACTTTCGCAATTGTTGATACCAACTCGAATCCAAATGAAGTGGATTTCCCGATACCGGCAAACGATGATGCTGCAAAATCAATTTCATTGATCGTAAGGGCAATGGTTCAGTCTATTGAAGAAGGCCTTGACGAAAGGAAATATGATAAAGACAAACAGGCCGAAGATGAAAAAGAGGAAGCCATCGAAACCGAAAGAATAAAATCAAGGGCGCTTGCTGAAATTGACGAAGAAGATAAAGACGAAGACGTGGTGAAAGCCAAGAAAGCAGCAGCCAAAGTTGCATTAAAAGTGAAAGAAGACGAATCGGAAAAAGTAAAAAGGCCAACAATTAAATCACCAAAAACTTTAATTAAAAAGGCTCCGATTGCAAAGAAATAAGTTTAACAATAATAATACGAATAAAAAATGGCTAATATTACAGCAGCGGATGTTAACAAGCTGAGGCAAATGAGCGGTGCCGGAATGATGGACTGCAAGCATGCACTTGTTGAAACCGATGGAGATTTTGATAAAGCAATAGATTATCTCAGGAAAAAAGGACAGAAAGTAGCAAACAAACGCAGTGACCGTTCGGCAAACGAAGGTATGGTATTTGCCAAAACCTCGGCCGACAATAAAAAAGCAATTGCTGTGATGATCAGTTGTGAAACTGATTTCGTTGCAAAAAGCGCCGACTTTGTAAAATATGCAAACGATGTGGCCGACCTGGCTATCATCGAAACACCTGCATCAATTGATGATTTGAAGAACGCTAACCTGAATGGCCGCACAGTTGCTGAAAACCTGCTCGACCTGATTGGCAAAACCGGTGAAAAAATGGAAATAGCTGCTTACGAACTGATCGAAGCTGCCATGACTTTTGCATACAATCATCCGGGTAACAAACTTGGAACAATAGTAGGCTTCAGCAAAGACAATGTTACTAACCTTGAACAGGTAGGTAAGGAAATTGCCATGCAGATAGCTGCCATGGATCCTGTGGCCATTGACAAAGGTGATGTTGACCAGAAAACCATCGACAATGAAATTGAAATAGGCAAGGAACAGGCACGTCAGGAAGGCAAACCGGAAGACATGCTTGAAAAGATAGCTTTGGGAAAACTGAATAAATTCTACAAAGAAAGAACCCTGCTGAACCAGGAATTTGTTAGAGACAATAAAAAAACTGTTGGACAATACATCATTGAAACCGACAAAGATTTAAAAGTAACAGCCTTCAGGCGACTGATGATTGGCGGCTAAAAAGATTGTGACTTTAGATATTTTTATAAAAAAGAGGACTTTGATGTCCTCTTTTTTTTTGAAAAAATCGGGAATGGAAATAATATTGATTTGAGAATTCTGAATTGAACAGTATAAGGTTGAAAATTTGTGAATTCAAAAATTTTGTATTAATTTTGTTACAAATTTCAAAGTTATGAATAAATCATTGATTTCAAGAATAACAATAAATTCTGATATCTGTCACGGAAAACCTACTATCAGAGGACTCCGTTACCCCGTTGAATCAATGCTTGAACTTTTAGCATCAGGAATGAGCAATGAAGAGCTTCTTGCCGATTACCCTGATCTGGAAAATGAGGATTTGCTTGCATGTATTGAATATGCAGCTAAATTAACCCAGGTGAAAAGTATTTACAAAACTGCATCGTGAAATTTATTGTTGACGCTCAGTTGCCAAAGTCTCTTTCGAATTTCCTTAACTACAAAGGAAATGACTCGATTCATACAATAGATTTTCCAGATCATAACAATACAAAGGATGCTGATATTATTGCCATTTCAGAAAAGGAAAAACGTGTAATCATTTCTAAAGACAGTGATTTTCTTGAATCATTTCTTCTTAATGGAAGCCCTCAAAAACTAATAATGATCAATACCGGCAACATTCGAAATACTGAACTATTGAGTATTTTTGAAAACAACCTTGACCTGATCATAAAATCAATTGAAGAAAATTCACTTGTTGAAATCAACAGATCGGAATTAATTGTTCATGCCTGATAAATTTTTATTGACTAGAAAACTGTTGGACAATACATCATTGAAACCGACAAAGATTTAAAAGTAACAGCCTTCAGGCGACTGATGATAGGTGGCTAAAAGGTTGTGACTTTAGATATTTTTATTAAAAAGAGGACTTTGAGGTCCTCTTTTTTTATTTAATGAAAAAACTGATTTAAGAATTAATCGTCATCATTTCCCATTATTCGCTTCCTCTATCAATCTATTCAATTCCTTCTCGTATTTCACTTTCAACTCATCATCCCATCCCATTATTTTTTGCATATACTGCAAAACAGCCTCTTTCCATTGAATCACGGCGGCAATATCAAAATACAGCATCCCTGTCCGTCGTATGAAAAAATCTGCAGGTGATGTGCACATCTCTTCCTCTGCGGCATATCTCAATTGTGCACGCAACGAAGCAGGTAAAATGTCATCTTCATTGCTCTTTATGTTCTCAATAATTTCGAACAACTTTTCAATGTTGGTTCCATACCTGTGTGTGAGCAAATCGGCTTCTGCATTGGTCAAACCTAACGATATGCCTTCCGTCACTTTATCTTTTACAAACCTTTTAAAGTTTTCAGCGCCACCGGAAATGCCTCCTGAAAGCAGTAACTTTGAGGTGGAACATTTTGCCAGCGTTTTTTGATGATCCTTCAAATATCGCTTTGCAATAAGGTCAACAACACGCTGCGCCATTTTTCTGTAACCGGTAAGTTTTCCTCCTGCAATGGTTATCAATCCCGATGCTGATTCAAACATTTCATCTTTGCGCGAAATTTCGGAAGGACCTTTACCTGGCTTGTTTACCAATGGTCGTAAACCGGCCCAGCAGGATTCAACATCTTTCGCTGTAAGAGCGCAACCGGGGAAAAAATTATTCACACAGTTTAAAATATAGTCACGGTCATCATCGGTTACTTTCGGGTCAACGAGGTCGCTTTTATAAAAAGTGTCGGTGGTGCCTATATATGCTTTGCCTTCGCGGGGAATGATAAAGATCATGCGCTTGTCGGGTGTATCAAAATACACGCTTTGCTTTACCGGCAGTCGCTGTCCATCAACAACCAGGTGCACGCCTTTTGTGATATGCAATTTGCTTTTATTTTGTTTCAGATCAAGGTTGTCAAGTTCATCAACCCAGGGCCCCGTAGCATTCACTACATATCTGGCATGCACCTCATATTCCTCACCACTCAATTGATCCTGAATTTTTACTCCGCTGATCTTTTTATCCTGGTAAACAAAGGAAATTGCTTTGGCGTAATTTACAGCCATTGCGCCGCGGCTCACGGCCTCTTTCATCACTTCTAAGGTGAGCCTTGCATCGTCAGTACGATACTCATGGTAGATTATACCGCCCAAAAGGATATCCTTGCGGAGTAATGGTTCGGCAGCCATTGTTTCTTCCTTGCCCAGAGCGTAATGCCATTCTTTTTTGCTTACACCTGCAAGCAATTCATAAACTCCTATTCCCATTCTTGCAGTGAGCATATTGAATGAACCGCCTTTAACAATTGGCAAAAGCATAGGTTCCGGAATGGTTATATGTGGGGCCAGATTGTGAACGGTTCTCCTTTCTTTACCCACTTCGGCAACAAGTTTAAATTCCAGTTGCTTCAGGTATCTTAAACCGCCGTGAATAAGCTTGGTTGAGCGGCTGGAAGTGCCTGCGGCAAAGTCCTGCATTTCTATCAAAGCCACTTTCAGGCCTCTTGCAGTAGCATCCAAAGCAATGCCAGCCCCTGTGATACCTCCTCCAATTACAATAAGATCATAAAGGGAATTATTCATCTGCTGAATAATGGAAGCTCTGTTTATTGATGAAAAAGTATTAAAATCCTGCATCGTAAATCTTAAATCTCAAATCTTGAGACTACTCCGAAAAGTTATTTTATTGCCGCGAAGGCGCTAAGTCGCGAAGTTACGCAAAAAAATAAAATCTGTTTTTTATGACTTTGCGAATCTTAGAGTTTTTGCGTCTTAGAGGCATTTATGTAATATTAGTTTTCGGAGCGGACTCAATCTCAAATCTCAAATCGTAAATCGTACATCGTAAATCGTAAATCATTAAATTTTCCCCGGTTTAAAAGCCATTGCCGCCATCACAGCTGTCTTCCAGCCATCGTAAAGCTCATTTATTTTTTCTTTTGCAAGTTGGGGTGTAAAAGTTTTATCAATCAGCCATTGCATGGCTATCTCTTCTTTGTCTTTCCAAAAGCCAACCGCCAAACCGGCAAGGTATGCGGCTCCTAGCGCAGTGGTTTCAGTGACGATTGGCCTTATAACGGGCACTCCAATAATGTCACTTTGAAACTGCATCAGAAAATCGTTTGCTACTGCGCCCCCGTCAACCCGCATGCTCTTTAGCTTTATCCCTGAATCATCTTCCATGGCTTTCAGTATGTCTTTTACCTGGTAGGCAATGGCTTCAAGGGTTGCCCTTACAAGATGTTCCTTGGTGCTTCCCCTGGTAAGCCCGAATACGGCTCCTCTCACATCGCTGTCCCAATAAGGAGCGCCAAGCCCAACAAAGGCAGGAACAACATATACGCCATCGGAAGAAGCTACTGTTGTTGCAACCTTTTCACTTTCTGCAGCTATTCTGAAAAGCTTCAACCCGTCGCGCAGCCATTGTACTGCCGAACCTGCAATAAAAATGCTTCCTTCCAGCGCATATTCCACCTTGCCGTCAATTGCCCAGGCAATGGTTGTTAACAAACCATTTTCCGAACGCACAGCTTTAGCGCCCGTATTCATCAGGATAAAGCAGCCGGTGCCATAAGTGTTCTTAACCATACCTTCGCTAAAGCAGATTTGTCCGAACAAGGCAGCCTGCTGGTCGCCTGCAATGCCGGCAATAGGAATTTTAAATTTGTCAAATATGCCTGTATCAGTGTAACCATAGACTTCAGAGGAGGACCGAACTTCGGGAAGAAGGATCCCGGGGACATTTAGCATATTCAGCAACTCATCGTCCCAGCAAAGATCGTGTATGTTGAACATGAGTGTTCGCGAAGCATTGCTGTAATCAGTAACATGGACCTTGCCTCCGCTAAGCTTCCAAACCAGCCATGTGTCAATGGTTCCGAACAACAATTCGCCATTAGCAGCTTTTTCTCTGGCGCCTTCTACATGATCAAGAATCCATGCCAGCTTTGTTCCTGAAAAATAAGCGTCGATCAACAAACCCGTTTTTTGTTTTACGGTTTCATTATAACCCGCACTTTTCAACTGTTCACATATGTCAAGCGTTTGCCGTGACTGCCAAACGATGGCATTGTAAATTGGAATTCCTGTGTTCTTGTCCCACACAACAGTGGTTTCGCGCTGGTTGGTAATACCGATAGCTGCAATATCTGCTGCATCATATTTTTTCAATATTCCCTTTACAACATATTCAACCGACTGCCAGATGGCCATTGCATCATGTTCCACCCAGCCCGGCTGAGGAAAATATTGCATAAATTCCTTTTGGATAATATTTACTGCTTCTCCGGCTTTATTAAACAGGATGGCTCTGCTACTGGTAGTTCCCTGATCAATTGACAGTATGTATTTTTCTTTCATGAATAAAAATATTTCAGCAAAATTTACTCAACAGGTCTATACCACAAACCTACATAAATTTTGAGAATTGCAGGAATTAATTGTTTTAATTTTTATTGTGCAGATACAGGACAATATGGTTAAGCGAAATTCTCATAATGACCTCCGCCATGTCGGATTTGCATTATTTTTGACCTCACCCCCTTCCTCCCGATGAAGTATCGGGACAGGCTCTCTCCTAAAGGCGAGGGGTGACTGTCGTCGCACTGGCATCACTATGAAATGCGAACAAGTCCCTCGCCTTTAGGAGAGTTCCGATAGCTATCGGAATAGGGTGAGGTTTAAACAAAGTGGATCAAATCAGTCACGGCGGGAAAAAAAACATTTGAAGGTAGGTGATTTTATGTCAGACTTATTTCATTGCAAGAGCCTGTTGAACATAACTCACTACCGGCATTCATCGAAAATCGTTAACAGGGTTTGCTGTCAAGATATAAAGTATCAGGGCAAAGATCCACCCCATTTGACCATTGAATACTACCTAAAAAGGGTTTTACAGAATTAAATATTTTTAATTCCTTTAATTCTTTAAAAATACCTGTTTGCAAATAAGGTTTTACATCAAAAATTCTTTTCTCATTATTGCTAAAGGTTATCAATAAAGAAAAGTCAGCTTCTGGTTTAACATTTACAACTCTTGGGTTCATAATGCGTTTATTTTAAAGGGTCAATTTTAAAAATTGTTTCGCCGCTAATAGCCAATTCCCAATCGGCCATTAATTCGTCACTGTGAATTTCAATCCATGCCTGAATAAGCTTCATCTTGTTTGCTTTCATGCTACCCTCGATTATTACACCATCAATAATAGAAATTACAACTTCTTCCTCCTGATACCTTGCATGGATATGAGGCAGATTGTGTTGTTTGTTATCTAAATAATACATGGAAATAATAATTCCATAAAACATTGATATAATTGCCATATCGTGATTTATTTATTGCTGCAAAGGTAAGAAATGTTTTGTGGAGTTCAATTTACAGAGCCAATAATTA
>Ga0224523_1000851_pt1 | contig 14213 bp, 7 predicted proteins | sample CFST50metaG_FD_182732 | JGI IMG/M metagenome (GOLD analysis project Ga0224523, IMG submission 182732) | Peat soil microbial communities from Stordalen Mire, Sweden - C.F.S.T50 | ecosystem: Environmental > Terrestrial > Soil > Wetlands > Peat | place: Sweden: Norrbotten County, Stordalen Mire...
ACCACCGTCAACACTACCAGAATTGTCATCATCGCGGGAGCGATAATAGCTATACTGGCCATGATTGCCATTGGCATTTTGCTCATCAGGAATATCACCAAACCGATAAAAGAGTTATCTGAGCTTTCCAGACGCATCGGAGGCGGGGACCTGGCAGTGGATATTCCACAGGTCGGCCGCCAAGATGAGATCGGCTCTTTGTGGCAATCATTCCGTACGATGACCGAAAGTATGCTCACCATGGTAAAGGAAAACAAAGAATCGGTGAACCTCCTGTCATCATCATCGGCTGAAATACTGGCGGCGGCGACACAGATAGCTGCCGGTTCCGTGGAAACAGCGACAGCCGTCAGCCAGACCACAAGCACGGTAGAAGAGGTCAGGCAGATATCCGAATCATCAAGTGCGAAGGCTAAAGCTGTGGCGGATAACGCCCAGAAGACCACCGAGATTGCCCTAAACGGCAAAAAGGCGCTAGAGGGCATAGTCGAGGTCATGGACAACATCCATGAAAGAGTCGAATCTATCGCTGAGAGCGTTGTCCGGCTAAGCGAACAGGGCCAGGCTATCGGCGAGATAATTGCCAGCGTCAATGATATTGCAGACCAGTCCAACCTGCTGGCGGTAAATGCGGCGATTGAGGCGGCTAAAGCCGGCGAATACGGGAAGGGATTTGGTGTAGTCGCCCAGGAAATCAAAGGTCTGGCGGAGCAATCGAGGCTGGCTACTACCAAAGTGCGAGCTATATTGCTTGACGTCCAAAAGGGCACCAGTGCCGTAGTTATGGCTACCGAGCAAGGTAACAAGGCCGTCGAGACCGGTGTGAAACAATCACAGGAAGCCGGTGAATCTATCAGTGTGCTGGCAGACAGCGTGGCTCAAGCGGCTCAAGCGTCAGTCCAGATAGCGGCTTCCAACCAGCAACAAATGGCGGGCATAAGCCAGGTAACATCGGCCATGGAGAACATCAAACAGGGCAGCACTCAGACGGCCGCCAGCACGAAGCAAGCGGAAATGGCAGCACGTAACCTGTATGATCTGGCACAAAAGATAAAACAACTGATGGAGCGTTATCAAACCAGTAAGGAAAACTAACATGGGCGACGAAAAAGAATTCTTAAAGAGGTTGCTGGCAACATTCAAGATTGAGGCGGAAGAGCATATTAAGCTGCTCACATCCGGTCTCCTTGAACTTGAAAAAGCGGCGGCACCGGATAAACAGCTGGCAATACTTGAAGTTATCTTCAGAGAAGCTCACAGCTTGAAAGGGGCATCCCGGTCCGTCAACATCTCTGAGATGGATAGAATCTGCCAGGCCATGGAAAGTGTCTTCGCGGCTCTGAAACGCCAGGAAGTGGCCGTATCGCCGCAACTAATGGACACACTTCATCATGCTATCGATAACCTGAATCAACTAATGCCTGCACTGGAACGGGATAGGACCCTTGAGGAGAAGGCAAAAGCCTCAGCCACTGTGCGGGCAGTTGAAAACATAATCAAGAAAACTGTCGTTGTTCCTCCGGCTCAAAAAAGCGCCGAGGCCCGGGCAATTGAGCCGACAACACCTGGAACAGAAGTTCCTGCGCCGGTGGGCCAATTTCAGCAAATGCCGAAAGAACCTGGTATTCCAATAACGATGTCACCGGTTCAAACGGCGGAAGAATCAATACTGACATCTAGTTCGCGTGGGTCATCCAAACCTGACGATGGACCAATTATGACAGGTTCTGCAACGCATTTAGCAGACACGGTACGGATACCCGCGTCCCGACTCGAAGCCATGTTCCGCGAAACTGAGGATTTACTTGCGGTCAAATTGGCGGCAGTCCAGCTTACGGTTCTCGTTCGTGAATTTAGCTCTACTCTTTCCAGTTGGGATACTGAATGGTCACGGGTATCTCCCGCACTGACCATGGCTTGCCGACAGGCACAACCAATTGAGATTAAAGCTAACAGCCAGAACGGTTTAGATGTCGTGAAGTTAGGGGAGTTTTTGGACTGGAACCATGCCTTTATAAAAACTATAAATGAAAAACTGAACAAAATTGTCAGCACGGCCGAACGTGACGGTCATTCGCTGGAAGGAGTAACCGACAATCTTATCAACCGCATGAGACAAGTAATGATGCTGCCGTTTTCGTTGCTCCTTGAAATCTCTCCCAAACTGGTGCGAGATATTTCCCGGGAACAGGGTAAGGATATCGATGTAGTGATTAACGGGGATAACATCGAGATTGACCGGCGCATTCTGGAGGAGATGAAAGACCCCCTGATACATCTGCTCCGTAATTGCGTTGACCACGGGATAGAGAAACCAGCAGTAAGGCAGGCTAAAGGGAAACCGACGAGGGGTACCATTACCATCACAATTTCGCCAAAGGAAGGCAACCAGGTTGAGATGATGGTATCTGATGATGGCGCCGGTATAGACATAGCAAAAGTTAGAACGGCGGCCGTAAAACGAGGGCTGATTTCACCGGAGCAAGCCGCACAGCTTGATGAGGCGGAGTCGCTATCTCTGATTTACAGGTCGGGCGTTTCTACCAGTCCGATTATCACCGAGGTATCGGGCAGGGGACTCGGCCTGGCGATTGTATTGGAAAAGGTCGAGGGAATCCGCGGCAAGTTGTCGGTTGAAACATACCCTGGCGGGGGGACAACATTTCATATCACATTCCCGCTGACCCTGACGACCTTCCATGGTTTGGTGGTACGGCTTGGTGAGCAATTTTTCGTCATCCCTTCGCACAATGTCGCTCATGCCGTCAGAGTAAAACAGGCAGAAATCAAGACAATAGAAAACCGGGAAGCCATTAAGAACGATGGGCAAATGGTTTCCTTTGCCAGGTTAAGCGATGTTTTAGGGATTCCAGGTAAAAGAACGCCGAAATCTCCCACCGAATTTTCACAGACGTTGGTCATTGCCTCCGCCAGTAGCCGTATAGCGTTCGAAGTGGATGAAATAATAGGTGAACAGGAAGTATTGGTAAAGAAACTAAACCACCAATTAGAACAGGTACGTATTTTTTCCGGGGTATCCATTTTGGCTACAGGTAAAATTGCTCTGCTTTTGAATGTCACTGAGGTGATAAAAAAGGCGAACGAGGCAACTCCCGAAAAGAATGCAACGCCAGAACCTGCCGAAATAAAGAAGAAAACGATATTAGTAGCCGAGGACTCCATCACCGCACGCATACTGCTGAAGAACATATTAGAAACGGCAGGGTACAACGTTAAAACCGCGGTTGATGGCGCAGATGCACTCGCTCTGGTGAAATCCGAGGTTTTCGATGTAGTGGTAACGGATGTAGATATGCCAAGAATGAACGGCTTTGAACTGACTTCAAAGATAAGGGCTGACAAAAAACTGGCCGAGACGCCGGTAGTGATAGTGACCGCAATGGAATCTCGTGAGCACCGCGAACGTGGTATCGAAGTCGGGGCTAATGCTTATATCGTTAAGAGCAGTTTTGACCAGAGCAATCTGCTCGATGTTATCAGCAGGTTAATCTGAATGATACGTGTACTCGTTGCGGAAGATTCCCCATCTATTCGAGAATTATTGATTTACATTCTCAGTACGGACCCCGAATTGAAAGTTGTGGGGACAGCGGAAAATGGGAAAGAGGCGGTGGATGCCGTAATGAGGCTGAAGCCGGATATCGTTACCATGGATATCCATATGCCTATAATGGATGGCTTTGAAGCGACGCAGCGGATTATGGAAACCCAGCCCACCCCTATCGTTATTGTCAGTGGCAGCATTTCAGGAGGCGAAGTGGCTCAAGCATTGCGTACTATTGAGGTGGGGGCGCTGGCCATTATAGCGCGACCTTATGGATTGGGGCATCCCCAACACATTGCCAGTTCTAGAGAACTGGTGCAGACGGTTAAACTCATGGCCGGGGTGAAAGTGGTCAGGCGCTGGCCCAAACATCAGGTAAAAACCGAACCTTTACCTCTACCGGACTTAATTACAGATAGGTTAAGTACCGGGATAGAAGTAGTTGCTATGGGAGGTTCCACGGGTGCCACAAATGTTTTTCAGACTATATTACGCGGGTTGCCCGGGGATTTGCCGGTTCCTGTTTTAGTTGTGCAGCATATGGCTATTGGTTTTCTTAAAGGTTTCAGTGAATGGTTGAATGACACAACATCTTTCCCCACCAGTATAGCGCTTCATGGTGAGTATTTGCTTCCAGGTCATGCCTATTTAGCTCCGGAGGGATTTCATATGGGCATAGATAATAACCGGCGGGTGGTCTACGGCAAAGGCGACTCCGAAAATGGAGCTAAACCTTCTGTATCCTACCTGTTCCGCTCGGTAGCACAATGTTTTGGCAATCAATCAATAGGTATATTACTTTCCGGCATGGGGCAGGACGGGGCCAGGGAGTTGAAAACAATGAGAGACAGCGGTGCATTAACAATTGCCCAGAACAAGGAGAGCAGTGTTGTTTTTGGAATGCCAGGCGCGGCGGTGGATTTAGGCGCGGCGGAACTGGTCCTTTCTCCTGAAATGATAGCGCCGGTTATTATAAGCGCTGTCCGTAGAGTGGGGTAATGCGTTAAAACTGATTGGGTTTTGCTGCTGGAGGTTAGTATTATAATCAGGTTCATTAAAGTTAGGGGGATTTTTATTGTCTACCAGCCCGAGGACTGCTTTGTAAAGCATTTATACTTAGATCGGTAGTAAACGAAAAAAAGGAAGCTTGACTATGAGTTTCAAAAATATTAATAAGGATAATTTTATCTCGGGACAAATCGAGTCCACCCCATTGTCAATTCTGGTCGCTGAAGACAGTCCTACCCAGGCAGAACAAATCCGACATATCCTGGAGGAAACGGGGTATCAGGTTACTCTGGCTGTTAACGGAAAGGAGGCACTTTTAGCTCTGCGTACGTTAAAACCCGATATTATTATCACCGACATCGTAATGCCGGAGATGGATGGCTATGAACTGTGCCGACGGGTCAAGAGCACGCCGGCTTTGTCCAGTGTTCCGGTGATACTGCTGACCGCTCTCTCCGGCCCAGAGGACGTAATTATGGCCCTGCAATGTGGCGCCAGTACTTTTGTTACTAAGCCATGCGATGCCATTTCTCTTGTTAATACCATCAATTACCTGTTCGCTAACCAGAAACCGGACTCTCGGCTGACAGGAGACCGTGAAATAGAAGTGTTATTGCACGACCGGAAATTCACGCTGAACCCCAGTAACTCACAGATGCTAAACTTCTTGATTTCTACCTATGAAACCGCGGTTGAACAAGGTCATAAACTGTCACAATCTTATATAGCGTTACAGGAACTAAATGACCAACTTGAGCAGAAAATTGAGGAACGCACTCGAGAGTTGACTACCGCTGAGAATATCATCAACACCGTACGCGAACCATTAATCGTTCTGGATCAAGATTTAAGGGTGGTCACGGTCAGTCACTCCTTCTATGAAGTCTTCAAGGTAAAGTCTGAGGAGACAGTGGGCCAACTTATTTATGACCTGGGCAATAAACAGTGGGATATCCCCAAGTTGCGGGAACTTCTGGAAACCATTCTTCCCCAAAAAGCAACTTTTGATAACTATGAGGTGGAACACACTTTCGCCACAATTGGCAGGCGCATCATGCTTCTGAATGCCCGGCAAATTCAAAAAATGTTGGGCAAAGAAAGGGTCATCCTCCTGGCCATTGAGGATATCACCGAGCGTAAGGAGACAGAAATTGGTCTGGAAAAAGCCCATAAAGAGTTAGAAACGTTTGCCACCGAGTTAAAACGCGTCGCTCAGGTAAAAACTGAATTTTTAGCCAATATGTCACATGAACTCAGGACTCCGCTTAACTCCATTAATGGTTTCTCTGAGGTATTATACGACGAGACTTTCGGGCCGCTGAATGTGAAACAGAAGCAATACGTTAATAATGTATTAACCAGCGGGAAGCACCTTCTTTTACTGATAAATCAGATTCTTGATATGGCAAAAATCGAAGCAGGAAAGACGAAGTTGGCATTATCCAGTTTATCCGTGAAAAGCCTGTTAAATGATATTTCACTCCTGGTAGCGGATATGGTGAGTAAAAAGAAGATTGAAATGGTGCTTGAAATAGCAGAAGACATGCCAAATATTGAGGCAGATGAACTCAAGGTAAGAGAGATAATTTACAACCTGCTTTCAAACTCAGTTAAATATACCCCTGAGGGCGGTAAAATTGGTATACGGGCGAAGAAAGTCGATTCCGAGATAGAAGTAGTGGTCTGGGATACGGGAGTCGGTATTGCAGCTGAAAACATGGAGAAAATATTTGAAGGATTTTTCCGTGTCGATACCCCATTTTCCCGGGTAACCGAGGGTACCGGACTGGGTTTACCACTTTCCAAAAAGCTGGTTGAGCTACATGGCGGGAAGCTTTCTGTGGAATCAGCGGGACTCGATAAAGGCACCTCGGTCCGGTTTACGCTGCCTATTGTATCCGGGAGAATGGTGTAAGATGAAAAAGAAACCATTAGTTGCCGACGATAATGGAAACAATTGGAATTGACATCGCTATACGAAAAAAACCAGATATCATAATTATAGATGTACGGCTTTCTGATATACGAGGAACCGAAGCCGCCAAAATATTACGTCAAGATAAAGAGACAGCCGATATTCCCATTGTTTTTGTGACTGCTTCCGTTATGGCAGACGGTATAGAAGAGACAAAAAATATAACCGACAGCGGATTTATAGGTAAGTCTATAAATCCGTGTACCTTTGCGAAAGGAATAAGTCAATTTATTAGAAAAGATAATTAAACATATTTTATATGGGAGTTGAAAATGCGCAAATTTAAAATAATGGTTATGGATGATGATGCGCTGTCATTAGAATTAATGGAAGCCATGCTAGTTCCTAACGGTTATGAGGTTATTACCACCAGTGATAGTTTGAATGCTGTAGACCTTAGTATTGTAAAAAATCCTGATCTTATACTGCTAGATATTATGATGCCAGGGTTGGACGGCTATTCCATCTTATCGAAAATAAAGGGGAATAAGACTATTTCCAACATCCCGGTAGTTATGCTTACCGCTTTGGGTTTTGAGCTTAATAAAGAACTCGCGCACAATCTTGGTGCCGCCGGGTATCTAACAAAACCGATCAACTCAGATGAATTATTAAAAACTATTTTAGGTTTATTACCTGCTGAGTGAATATGTATGTCAAACATTGGAGAGTACAAATCCATATGCTTGGTCGGGACCTGAATTAATTCCCATGCCGTATAATGCTCTGAAAGCGGGCGATGGTTTTATGGCTATCACCCGCTTATCTTTAATTCTCTAATTATCTCAGCGATCTTGACGTCTGCGATATCGTTGGGCAGCTGGCAGGTGCCGGCACCGAAATGTCCCCCGCCTCCGTACTTAGCTGTTAGTTCCCCGATATTTATTTTACAGGTTCGGTTAAAAATACTATGTCCGATGGCGACGACAGTATTATTAAGAACACCCGGAAATAGCCGAACCTCCACGTTAGCCCGGGGATACAGAGTATAGACTAAAAAGCGGTTGCCCGCAGGCAAGTTCCGTATTTTACGGAAATCTGTGATAATAACGTTTCCTTCCTGATGAGAGTTTTGTTTCAAGATGGCTTTAAATTCATCCTGTTCTTGCAGCACTCTCCGGCAGCGCTCTTTGACATCAGGATTTTCCAGCACTTTTTCGAGCGGCAATTGTCTGACATAATCTACCACATGACGGAAATAATCGCGAAACTCCATTCCGAGCCCGGAACGGGGGTCAAGTGTCATCCCGAGCAAGATCCAACCGGAAGGGTTGGTCACATCTTCCATAGTGAGACGGCCGCTGTCCATGCGGTCGGTGGCTTCGAGTAAATCCTTATATTGGGCGAACTTGGGACTTTTGTAAAAATCAAAGATGACCCTGGCGGCGCTGGGGGCCACCGCAAAACTCCCTTTGAACGGGCCGATATCCTTAAGTTTTACTTCCTCAGAAATATGATGGTCAAACCACATGCCGCATCCGGGAACATACGGTAGATTGATAATGATGTCATTCTTATTTACCGCAATGCTGCCGTCCTGCATCGGCTTCGGGTGAGCAAAAGCGATTTCGCTAATATCTTCCACTATACCAAGTAATACAATGCTGGCTAAACCGTCCATATCTCCGCGGGTAAAAACACGCATCTGATTAACCTCCTGAATATTTTATTATGTTTCGGACTGCCAGGCAGGGTTTTATTTTTTACCCACCTCGTGGTTTTCGCCCTCTAATGATGAAGAAGAGAATCAGCGCAATTACAATTACCGCGCCGATAATGACGCCGATAACGACACCATTAGCCGTTGGTTTCGTTGGGGTGGTCGTAGTTGTTGCCGTTGTTTTGGTACTATTCGTGGCAGTTCCTGCCGCGGTTGAAGTGGTAGTACTTGTTTTGGATAAAGCGGCTAAGACGGCAAAGGTGCTGAAGTGGTCAACCGAAGCCGTGATCGTGTGATTGACTGTGTCGATACTGACCGTCGTGAGATTTTCCCACTGTCCGGTGGCAGGGTTATACCAGGCAACATATGGGTCGGAACCGGTCGGTATTAGGCTTGGGTCATAAGACACGGTAATTGTGATTGGGCTGCTGAAAGTAGAACCGCTGGGTTGAATGTCAAAATACAAACCGACTGCAGCGCCATCGGATGGTAAAGCCGGCAAATCAGTGGTTATCGGGATTATGGTAATTTGAGTTACAGGTGCGCCGCTGGCAGTTAAGCCGGTAACACCGGCCGGAATATTTACGGTGACGTCGTCATTGGCAGAGGACGCGCTGGCGCTGGAGGTAAAGGTTCCGGTGGAATTGACATCGCCGCTTAAGTTTGTTGTGCCGGGCGGCAGCGTTGTTGTGGTCGTAGAAGTTGTTGTCGACAACGGGGTTGTAGTTGTTATCGGCGGCAATGTTGTAATCGGCGTCGTGCTAGTGGTGGTAGTTGTCGGCGTCGTGGTGGTAGTTGTAGTTGGTGTTGTCGTGGTAGTAGTCGTCGCAGCCGGCGGCGGCTGTACTACTTCAGTAGTCTGAGTAGTTGTAGTCGGCGATGCAGTGGTTGTGGGTAGAGCAGTCGCATTTATTGTCACTATATATGACTTGGTCGTGGTGCCGTCCTGTGCGGTAACTGCGATTGTAATCGTATTGCTCCCAACGTTCAGGTTGATTGTGCGAGACCCGCCGGTAACCGCATTACCATTTACCGTTATCGTCGCATAACTACTTTCTGCTACGGTGGGTGTGACGGTTACGGCATTTACACCCGTGGCTATGCTGCCGGTATATGTCGTGGTTCCCGAACCAAAATCCGGGCTCAATGTACCCGGGCTGATTGTCAGAGAGGTCAGGTCATCAACGGTGAGAGGCAGGGCTCTGGTTACTATAACCGTGTAAGTATCATTATGCACAGTATCCTGACTTATAACCACCACTGCAATGGTATTAGCTCCGGCACTCAGGTTAACAGCGCCCGAAGATGTACCGCTGGTTACCGTAATACCGTTAACCGTTATTTTAGAAGGAGTGGCGTTTCCTGTTGGAGTAACGGTTACAGAACTCATACTATAAGGTACACTGGCGGTATAAGCAATTGTTCCGGGATCGAAAGTCTGGTTTAATGTGACCGAACTGATCGTCAGACTGCTCAGTGTGGCATCCTGTGCCAGTGGAGTAGTTGTAGTGGTCGACGTGGATGTTGTCGTTGACACGGGGTTTACAATGATGCCGCTCTGTGAACCGTTAATCGAGCTGCTTGATATATCTGTAACCGTCACAGATTGTGTCCCGACTGTGTTTAAGGTAACTCCGTTGGTAAAGGTATGACTACCATTATCTATTGTCGTAAAAGTGTAATTGCCGGGTAAATTTGCCGAACCGTCAGTACTGGTGAATTGAACCGTGCCGCTGTAACCAATGGCGGTATTACCGCCGCTATCTTTAGCGGTTACCGTAATCGTATCTGCGGTATTCACTATGCAGGGACTGGTAAATCCGCTGACTGTCAGTGTTGCCGCTGCTGCTCTGGTCACGGTGATGGTGTAGGTCGTTACGGTAGTATCTTGAGCTGTAATCACCACTGTAATTGTATTTGTGCCCGGCGCGATATTATTCAGGCTGAGACTGCCGGAAGTAGCGCCACTGGCAAGATCGGACCCGTTGACTTTTATGGTGGCATTAGCCTGATGGACCGTCGGCACAACAGTCACCGCAGTTACCGAATTAGCCACGTTATCGGTATATGTAGTTATTGCTGAATCAAAAGTTGGACTAAGCAGACCCGGACTGATAGTAAGGCTGCTCAAAGTGGAGTCAGCAGATAAAGGCATTACAATCGCGGCGCTGTCGTTGTAGCCAGCGGAAATAAACAAGACGGTGTTGGCAAAGCCCTGTACCTGAACAGGATGGTCTGTATGGGATGGAGTTGTGACACCTAACCCGCCTTGTGAATTATTACCCCAGGCCCAGACGGTTCCATCGGATTTTAAAGCCAGATTGTGGAGGTATGATGATGAGATGGCAGTAAAAGCGCCGGAAAGGCCGGCCGCCTGCACCGGGAGATGGCTGTAGCTGCCTGCACTTCCTGCTGTACCTAATTGTCCATATGTGTTATCGCCCCAGGCCCAGACCGTCCCATCTGCTTTTAAAGCTAAACTATTATCTTCCCCGCCGGCGATGGCAATAATTCCGGTTAACGCACCCTCACCGTTAGGAGCTTTCACCTGGACCGGAACTTTGTTTGTGTTCGTCCCGCCATCGCCATCTTCACCCAAACCATTGGCGCCCCAGGCCCAGACGGTGCCGTTTGATTGCAAAGCAAGGCACTGGTCAACCCCTGCGGCCACGGCGGTAATACCGGAAAGATAACCGCTGCCGCCTGGTCCCAAAACCTCTAGGGGAAGATTGCTATTGCTGCTGCCGTTATTGCCCAGTTCCCCGCTGATACCGAAACCCCATGCGTACACAGTACCATCCGCTTTCAGCGCCAGGGTGAAATCATTGCCCCCGTCGGCAATAGATACAATCCTCGTCAGATAGCTCTGACCTGAGGGATCTTTGACCTGCACCGGTACATGCTTATCAACAAAGGTTCCATCTCCCAATGAGCCGTAGGTGTTTAAACCCCAATCCCAAACAGTACCGTCAGATTTTAAAGCCGTTCCAACATCGTCGCCGGTCGTAATGGCTACCACACCGCTAAGGTTGCTTACCTGTACGGGAACAGAACTGGGGTCAGTAGACCCGTTGCCTAATTGTCCGGTTGTATTATTGCCGAACGACCAGACCGTTCCGTCCGATTTTAAAATTAGTGTGAATTGGTAGCTGGCGGAAACGTCCACCACCCCGGTCATGCCGTTTAATTTAGCGACGCCTGAAGTGACACCGGTAGTTCCATTACCTAATTGCCCGTGGTCATTGGCACCCCAGTCATACAAATCGCCACCGGAAATGTTGATAGTGAAATTCTGAGTCCTTGTTTCATTCCATGTATCATTTAGCTGCACACTAAAATCATATTTGCCGATTGCCGTTGGTGTACCGGAGATAGCTCCGGACGAATAAAGTGCCAACCCATCCGGCAGAGTCCCTGTCGTCTTCGTCCATGTATAATCGCCGTTGCCGCCGGTCGCAACTAAACCAAAAGAATAAGATATATTGGTACAGCCGGACGGCAAAGCAACCGTTGAGATTGCAATCGGTGCCGTGAATACGGCCGTATTCAAATCAAACCATTTAAAAGTTGCTTCGGCGTCGTAAATCCTTGCTTTAATGGTTTCTGTACCGTTTACAGATATGTGGAATGGAAGATCGGTTATACTTGGAGAACTAGTGTCAGGAGTAGTAATGCCGTCTGTGGTGTAATAAATAGTTTCATTGTCATCCAGCTGACCGTCGATTACTACATCGCGTGAAGTCAGGTATAAACCGCCGTCCGGCGTGATGGTGAACATACCTTTAAAAAATGGTGGCTGGTCGCCATTGGTAGTCCAGATGTTATGAAAATCCCAATGTATGTCAGAACTTGTGTCAGATTGAATTTGACTGATGCTCTCGTAATAGCAGCTGCTGATTGAGACCGGGTTATTATGATCGTTGGTGGTCAAATTATCGGCAGTTGTATAGCAAATATATATTTTCCCCTGACCGCCTGCGCTCATTGAATACCCGATGAGACCGGCTAAATAAGTAGCGTTTGTGACGCTGCTTTGTGAATAACAATCGGTAACATTAGTCGCTAACCCATAGCCGATCAGTCCGCCGGCATAAATTGTAAGAGAATCTCCGTCTATATTACCGGTGCTATCGCAATACGTTATGTTAATGTCATTGGTGGCATTGCCGATGAGACCGCCGATTTGATAGCCTGTCATTACAGAACCGCTGGTCCAGCAGTGTTCGATTTCGGCATCGTTGGCGCTGCTGCCGATTAAACCGCCGGTAGATGTGTGGTGCCCGGATGGATCGCCTCCTACCACGCCTCCTTCTTCATCGCTTGGTGCATAATAGCAATAAGTTATCGCACAATAACTGCTCGATCCGATCAGTCCGCCGGTGTCCCCGTTACCATTCTCGGGATTACCGCCGGCCACATTTCCGGTAGCATCGCAATAGGTTACAGTGTATGGGTTTCCAGTTGAACTAATACTGCCGATGAGTCCGCCCACCTCGGAACCGGAGCCGATACCAGTGACAGTACCGGTAGCATAACAATATTGAATTGTATTTGTATAATCTGATGTGCCGTATCCTAAAAGACCGCCTTCATATTCATAATTAGGTCCAATTCCTGAAACGTTCCCCGTGGCGTAGCAATAGCTCAGATTGAGGTCTTCACCGCCCCCTACCAAACCGCCGACATATTTATTTCCGGTTACCGGCCCGCTCGCAAAACAATTGCTCAAAGATCCATACCGGACAGAGCCAATCAAGCCGCCCATATATCTACTCGTAGCATTCCCGGTCACAGTGGCCGTAGAATAGCAATCGCTGATGATGCCGTCTGTATCATAGTCTCCTATCAGGCCGCCAACAACAGCATTCCCGATTACAGTTCCGCTCACCCAACAGTCCGAAATTGCACTGCCGCCTGTATTTTCGTTTTCATCTCCAATAAGTCCGCCTACTTCACTGTTTGTGTTTATGTCGCTGATATTGACATTTTGCAGACCCAGATTGGTGATCGTCGCGTCACTGGTCATTCCGAAGAACCCGCAATATAATATATGAGCATTAATTTTGAGCTCGCTGATAACATGCCCGTTGCCATTAAAATGACCGTTGAAGGGTACGCCGGTTTCACTGCCGGATGTACCGATAGGAATGAAGTTCTCTGATGTCAAAGTAATATCATTGCTTAAACTGTAATAATATACGGTAGTTGCGCCTAAACCGTGTCCATCATAAAATTGGGACATTGCTTCAAGGTCTGGCTCACTCGTGATAATATATGGGTCTGAACTACTGCCGGTTCCTCCCCCGGGATAAGTTGGGTCAGTTGCTAACACCGGAGAATCTAAAGGTAAAATCAATGCCAGACAGAGAATTGCTACTATGATTATTGGTAATAATGGGTTCTTGATACAACGCCACATTTTTTTCCTCAACATCTGAATGACTCCTTAAAAATAAAAACCGGCCTTTGTTTAGGCCGGTTTCACTATTAGCTCCCTGATGTCCAAGTGACCACATTACGGACATCAGTTCAAAGCCTCAAAATTATATTGTCTCACAAATCCTAATACGGTGCTTTATATTAATATTTTATTCAATGTTTAGACAATATTCAATATCATTACTATAAATCAGCCCAAATGTATCATCAGTTATAAGTTTTGTCAATAGGCGTGAATCGGTATTACAAAAACATTAGTCTCACTTCTGGGCAAATTGTTAAAAGACTTTGATTATTCCGTCCCCTGACCGAAATTCCGGAGGGAACCGGCCCTCGAGATTATACTAATAACTGTGATGAGGTAATAAATAATATATTGTTACTGTGGTTATAATAGACATTGAAACCCACTGAACCGTCTATTCCGAGTATAATAAGGTAAATATGGATAATAATATAGAGCAACAAAAACGACAATCTCATCCGCTTTTTACCGTGATCGCCATCGGACTAATGATTTTAGTGGGCGCAATTATTATTTTCCTCGACAGAAATCAGGTAAAGCA
>Ga0224523_1000852_pt1 | contig 14212 bp, 10 predicted proteins | sample CFST50metaG_FD_182732 | JGI IMG/M metagenome (GOLD analysis project Ga0224523, IMG submission 182732) | Peat soil microbial communities from Stordalen Mire, Sweden - C.F.S.T50 | ecosystem: Environmental > Terrestrial > Soil > Wetlands > Peat | place: Sweden: Norrbotten County, Stordalen Mire...
CGGGGGGAGTGGGCGTTGACGGGTCGGCTGGAGCAGGGGGGACTACCTCCCTAGACGCGAACCTCGACGTTCCGGCCGGAACCGGCGGCGGAGGTGCGGGAGCCGGGGGTACGGGCGGTCTAGATGGACGAGGAGTGGCTGACGCTCCCGCCGGCACGGAAGTCAGTGCAGAAGACGGCGCTGCCGCTGACGCGGAAGTCAGTGCAACAGACGGCGCTGCCGCTGACACGGAAGTCAGTCCAACAGACGGCGCCGTGCCCGCGCTGCTTCACCTCTATGTCGGATGCGCCGACACGACTGGCACAATTCAGACCTACTCGCTCAATAGCGCGACCGCGGCGATCACGCCGCTCTCTACCTTCGTGGCGGGTGGTGCGATCTCGAACTCCGCATTCAACGACAGCGAGGACCGCTTCTACGTCGCCCATGTTATCGGTAGCCAAGCAATGCTAACCACCTACTCGCGGAATGCAACCACGGGAGTGCTGACGTCCATGGGAACCCCGGTCCCGGTCCCGTATTCGCCTCCTGGATCTGGAGGGGGTGGGGATGGAGGAATCGACGGATCCGCCCCCGCAACGAACGCCGGGCCCCAGACGCTGACCTTCGACCGGGGCCGCCACTTCGTCGCCGTGCCCAATTATTACTCGGGCTATGTGTACATCTACGGTTTGGCAGCCGACGGAACCGTTGGCTCTCTCGTGTCGTGGGACTCGGCCGGGTCCAATGCCCACAATGCGGTCTTCACTCTCAACAACAACTTCGTCCTGGTCCCGTATCTGGGCTCGAACCTCATCAAGGTCTACGCATTCAATGGCGGCACGGGCGCACTGACCCCTGTGGGCAGCACCACGCTGCCTACCCCGAGCTCGGGCCCGCGCCACCTGGCGTTGCATGCGAACGGGAAATGGCTCTACTCCATCAACGAAACCGCCGGCGGAGCCACATCACCCGCAGGGACGATCGATTTCTTCAAGGTCGATCAGACGGCCGGTACGGTCGTTTCCTCGGCGACGTTCAGCGTCCCGTTGCCGGCTGGCTACACCGGCGCCAAGAATGGCGGCGAGATCGAAATCGCGCCGTCGGGGAGCGTTCTCTACGTGTCCATGCGCCTGGACAGCGTCGCTCAGGGATCCATTGTCGCCTACGGCATCGATGCGACCACCGGGGCCCTGACGGTGATCGAGCAGGACAGCTCGCGTGGTATCACCCCACGGCAATTCAGCCTGTCAGAAGACGGACAGGTGCTGGTGGTCGGGAACCAGACCTCGAACACGATCGCTTGGTTCCGTGTCGATCCTGCGAGCGGAGCCCTCACCTTCGTGAATACCCGGGACGTCTGCGCCAGTCCCCGCTTCGCCCGCATGGCACTGGTCAAGTAGGTTCCTGTCCCTGGGTCGCGACGGCTGTGGTTTGCCAAGTCGTCATCCGCCTGTGCGCCGCAGGAATTCCGTGCGGACCGTGAAGTACATGGGATTCTGCCGGGGCGCGCAGAAATGGCAGGCGACGATGATTTACGCCGAGGGAGGATGAGCATTGGCGCTCCCTCTGATGTCGGCGCAGCCCGCACGCCAGACTGGTTCAGCCAGTTCTCACTGGCCTCGCGAGCATCGCGAGCTGACCACGCTCAGGATTCCTTGGATCGGTCGGCTTGGCATTCGCCTTTTGCCAGACTGCCCAGTGCACGGCCAGTACCGCACCTACGACGATCGCAACCCGCGCACGGGCGCAATCGTCAAGGTTAACACTACTGATTGAAATTCGGACCGAGCCGGCGCGTCGCGAGGAGGCCCGGCCGCGATGAGCGCCGAGGGAAGATACTCGACGTATCTGACCGAGAAGCGAGAAAGCGGACGGGCCCCGCAGCAGCGACGGCGACGGGAGAAATTAAATCAGTAGTGTTAAGCGCGCTGTGACCGCTGGTTCCAGGTACACTACCCCGGGTGGTCGATAGAGCGTCCATGACCCCTGCGTCACGTGCAACCGGAGGCACCATGTCGAATCGCTTGTGTTCTGATTTCGTGAAGCTGACCATGCTGTCCATGATGGTCTTCACCGTGGGTGCAGGTGGGTGCAGTGGTGGAAGAGGCATTCGGATCGGAACCACTGGAGGTGCGACTAGCTCCACCGCTGGTACGACCGGTGTTACAGGAGGGAACGGTGGGACCAGCGAAGATCTGACCGGCACCACAGGCGGGGCCACCGGCACCGTCGGAAACACGGGTGGAGGAAGCACGACCAGCACCACCGGAGGAATCACCAGCTATTCGGGCACAACCGGTGCCACTGGAGGAACCACTGGCACTACCGGAGGAATGACCGGTACTACGGGCGGCACAGGTGGAGGAGGCACCACGCTCACCACCAGCACAGGCGGGGTCGCGGGGAGCGGCGGGACAACGAACGGTAGCGGCGCAGCCGCAACCGGTGGAACTGCTGGAGCACTGTCATGCGCCGGCGTGAACTGTCTGGCACTTCCGGCTTCCTGCAAAGACATCGTCCAAGCTCCGAATGCTTGCTGCCCCATTTGTACGGATACAGGCTGCGACCCTTGCGCCGACATCACCTGTGCCAGCGGAACACACCTCGAAACACCCGTTGGAGCCTGTTGTCCACAATGTGTCGTTGACCCGCTGGATGCGTGCACGCAAGGCCGGCAAGACTATGCCACGATGCGAGCCACATTACTCGACAAGTATGCCACATTGGGGTGCAACAACAGTTCAGATTGCGTCATCGTGCCAGAAGACAATCGTTGCGTTGCGAGCTGTGGCAATCTGCTACCAAGCACGATGGGCGCCAGTCTAGAAGCCAATCTGACAGCAGAGGCAAATAACAACTGCGCAACCTGTTCGACACCGATCGCGCCGTCTTGTGTGAGTGTGGTTCCCGCATGCGTGAATAGGAAGTGCGTTGCGGCCAACCCTTCTTGAGGGATGCTCGCTCTTCTTCTCGCAGGCACTCGCCTCTTCCGACTCGATGATCGAGGGATTCTTGCGTTCTCTGAAGCATCAGTGGTTGTGAATCAACTCGCTCGATTCAATTGCGCCTCTTAGGACGGCTTTGGCGCACTCGCAAGATTCCCGCCAAGGCAAGCAACGTCACCCACGCACTGGATTTGCTGGTGGTGCCGATAGTTCGGCAACCGCAGCCGCCGCCTCCAGCCGTCGAAATTCCCGTGCCGGAATCGGGAGTCAATAGGCCAGCGTCGGGAGTCGATGGGCCAGCGTCACCGGTACCTGCGTCTGGTTCAAGGAGTGGCGACCAAGGGTTTGGAGGCTGGCGCGGAACCGAACTCGTGATATCGGCAATCTTGCCGCATTGGCTGGGTTCTGCGGCACGCTGGGCCCCGGCCACGAATGGTAGAACGCCCGACTCGAACGCGCCAATGTCCGGGGCGGCTCCCTGGAAACCGTCTGTGATGCCTGCAATGACCGCCCCCTGATCCACGGCGCAGGCGGGCACATCAGTCCCTGTGATTGGACAATTGCCGTTGTGATCTTGAACCAGGCCACCATTGCCCATGGTCAAGACATTGAAGCCCCTCATCTGTCCCCGCATGTCAAAAGAGATGCCGGTGTACTGGGAGACGTCCTTGTTGGGAATGCTCTCATTCATGGAGCCATAGGAATTGTTGCCCAGCACTATCGTACCTGAAACGGACGCGTACTTGGTTGAACTCGACGAGGGTCCTCCGGCAGCGAAGGTCATGGTTACAGAGGTGCCCGCCCCGCCGCTGTTTGCGCTGCCTCCCGCCAAAGGCTGGCCGCCCAATCCATTGGCACCTCCAGCCTCGAAGTCATCCAATAGCAGCGGGTTGGCCCCTTCGAAACGAATATTGTCGATGTCGAACTCGAAGTCGCCATTCGTCGAGGGCGTGAAGCTGACGGACGAAATTGAAGTCAAATCGAGGGGCGCTTGCCTGAACCACCCCGGTTGATAAAGCGACGAAAAGGCAATGTTGAAATGCTGCCATTCGGGCGTGGGACGCACCTCCGCTTCGAAGGAGCCCCAGTCGGTCACAATTGTTGGCAAAATGCCGAGGAGAACGAGCAGCGTACCATCGGTGAGGTTGTTTTCGACTTTCGCCAAATTCTGCGCGGCAGAGCTTCCGGTTGGCGTGCTCGTGTCCACCGAAAACGGCGTGCCGACGCCCTCAAACGTATTGTTGAAATAGCGATTCTCCTGCTTGATACTCATGCCGAAAAATGTCAGGTCGTGCACGTAGTTGTGGTGAACAACAAAGTGCGGCGTGTTGGCGTCGAGGTAGACGCCAGTGCACCAAAAGGCTTCGCAACCGCCGACGTCATTGTAAGCGATTTCGGTGCCAGCGCCATCCGTACCCCAGGCGTAGATGCCCCCGGTGTCGTTGGTGAGTAGCGCCCAATCGCTAACCTTGTTGTAAAGTACGCGGCCGTTCTGTGAGCCTAGCTGAAAGATCCCAGCGCGCCCACTGCGTGCGACGGTATTGTAGATAAATTGATTACCCTGATAGGTAACCGTCCAATCGTCCATGTCGAGGCCGGCATTGTTGGTAGCCTGGTACGCGACGTCGTTCACGACGTTGTTCTCGATCAGGTTGCGATTGCCGGCCACTATCAAGCCAGCGGAGCCACTCTTCTCGATGATCGAATTCTTCCAAGTGTTGTCGTCTCCAACAATCTGATTGACGGCACCTTGGGTAGCATAGGCATTGAAGCTGCGAAGGTGCGAAGAGTACTCAATTGACAGCGAATCCACCGTGTTGTGATTGCCGATGAGGCGCACTGCCGAAGCGAACGCATGTAGGCCGACGATCTCGATGTAGGACTGTTGGACATCGAATGCGTAATAGCGCTTCTTGTACTCCAGGTTGTGCGTTGCCGGGTCATCCGTCGAATAGTAGTAAAGGTTGCCAGCGAGCCATACCCACTCGTCCTGGGTGTCCAGTGTCAGTTTCGAGCCATAAAGATAGTATTGATTCGACTGCACGGGCGGAATGGCCATTGCCGCCCATTGCAGGGTCGTATCCAGTGTGATTGTGTGGGTGGTTGCGTCGAAGGCCAGGACCGGGCGCGAATCGCTCTGCCAGCGCTGCCCGGGAATCATGTAAACCAAGGCTCCCGTCCAATCGACGGCTGGAATATTGGGATCGACCAAGGTGGTCACACTGACGCCGTTCACAGTCTGCACGCCCGTGCCCGGCCCGGCGATTCCCTTGGGCGCGTCGAACAGCACGCCTGGTGTTCGATTGGGCCATTGACCCTCCCATACCATCGTGCCGTTTGAGAACAGCTGCTCGATGCTGTCGGCCACGGCGGCAGCCCAGACGTTTCCCTGGTCGGGCGCGAAACTGGCCGTAAGCGGTTCCGTGCCAAGAACCGTCGCGCATTCCCCATCGGCGACTTCAAACCGAATTGGTTGCCCGGGTGTGCCAGAATTCACGGGGCTCACCGTTTCACGATACCGGCCTGCGTGCACGCGACAGACATCTCCGGCCTGGGCTGCCTTGGCACAGGCAGAAATCGTCAACCAGGGATGGGCTTGCGTGCCGTCGTTGCCATCCGCACCGCTCGCCTGGGAAATGTGATACACGGTTGCGCCCGCCGGCAAGCCCCAAAGGGCGACAGTAAGGTAACCCGCCGATGCAACAATACGCGATACCCCCAAACAGCGTGGTTTCATGGGCGGTTGAGTATAGGCCGTATCATCCAGCAGTTCCAACCAGAATCATGCGCTCATTGCCCACGATCTGCAGAATCAAGATCACCCGGGCAGCGTCACCATGCGAACCGACAGCGAAGGTCGCTTCGTGTTCCGGCATCTGGCCCCCGGCACCTGGACCGTGCAGGTCTTTGGCAAGGCGGCCAGGGAGGTAACCACGGGCGACACCCAGGTGCGCCTGGTCGTTCCTTGATCGAAGTGAGCCGCGGCTCTTTTTTCGGACTCACCCGTGGCTGGCGCGTTCGGGGAACAGCTGCGCCAGACCGTTGGCACTGGCTGCGCCCACGCCGCGCTCGGTGACTAGGCCGGTGACCAGGCGCGCGGGCGTGACGTCGAAACCGGGATTGGCCACCGGGCTGTCTTGCGGCGTGACCAGCACCGAGCTGGGCTTCCCGTCGGGCCCCAGTCCGCGCACCAGGCGTACCTCGTCGGCGCCGCGTTCTTCGATGGGAATTTCGGCCACGCCATCGCGGATGGTCCAATCGATGCTGGGGCTGGGCAAGCAAACATAGAACGGCACCTGGCAATCACGCGCGGCCAGCGCCTTGAGGTAGGTGCCGATCTTGTTGCACACGTCGCCAGTGGCCGTGGTTCGATCGGTACCCACGAAGCAAACGTCGACGGCACCGTGTTGCATGAAGTGGCCGCCGGCATTGTCCACTATCACATGGTGGGGAACACCGTGCTGGCCTAATTCCCAGGCGGTCAGCGACGCGCCCTGGTTGCGCGGCCGGGTTTCTTCCACCCACACATGCACCGGGATCCCGGCATCGTGGGCCTTGTACACCGGCGCCAAGGCGGTACCCCAGTCGACGGTGGCCAGCCAGCCGGCATTGCAGTGGGTGAGCACGTTCACGGGACCCGATCCCTTGCGCTTGGCGACGGCTTCGATGATGCGCTTGCCGTGCTCGCCAATGGCCGAACACAGGGCCACGTCTTCCTCGCAGATCTGCGCCGCGCGACGAAAGGCGGCCGCGGCGCGTTCCGCGGGTGGCAACCGGATCGTCGCCGTGCGGATTTCGTCGACAGCCCAGCGCAGGTTGACCGCGGTGGGACGCGTGGCCAGCAGCTGTGCGTGGGCACGCGCCAGGCCGGTATCGCTGGCGTCCTGTCGCAAAGCCAGGGCCATGCCATAGGCCGCTGTGGCGCCGATGAGGGGCGCGCCCCGCACCACCATGTCGGCAATGGCTCGCACCGCGTCCTCCAGCGTGTGCAGGTGCACCAGGCGGAACTCGTGCGGCAGCAGGGTCTGGTCAATGACCTCGACCGAAACACCGTCGGCGTGCAGACGGATCGTGCGATAGGGGATGCCAGCGACGTTCATGTCTAGTCCAGATATTTCGCAGTCAACGGCCCGAGCCGATCGCGCACCTCGCGCGGGATCTTGCGCCGGTCGCTCCAGATGGCCAGCTTCAAGGCTCTCTGGCAGGTGCACGCGCTGGCTGGCAGCGCTGCGATGGCAGGTAGCCCGGCCTTGATCAAGGCCAAGGCATTCTGTGTCGCGGACTGGACGTTGCCGATGATTTCTTCCAGCAGGCGAATCTGATCCACGTCGGTGGGGTGCGCGCGCCAACAGTCGTAGTCGGTCGATAGTGCCACCGAGGCGTAGCAGATTTCGGCCTCGCGAGCTAGCTTGGCTTCGGGCATGAGGGTCATGCCAATCAAGTCGCCGCCCCACTGTCGGTGCATTTCGCTCTCGGCGCGCGAGGAGAACTGCGGGCCCTCCATGCACACGTAGGTGCCGCGCAGGTGGACCTTGATCGGTATGGCCGTGGCTGCACTGGTGAGCGCCGCGCGCAAGGCCGGGCAGAAAGGCGCGGCCATCTCCACGTGCACGGCCAGGCCTTCGAAGAAGGTGCTGGGCCGATGGATGGTGCGGTCGATGAACTGATCGGGCAGCACCAGATCGCGCGGGGCAATCTCTTCGCGCAAGCTGCCCACCGCGCCGCTGGCGATGATGCGGCTGACCCCCAGTTCCTTGAGCGCAAAGATGTTCGCGCGATAGGGCACCGTGGACGGATTGAGCACATGGCCCTCGCCGTGACGGCAGAGCAGGGCCACCGGAACGCCGCCCACTTCGGTCGTGAGAATGGGCGCTGAGGGGCGGCCAAAAGGTGTGTCGATGTTGTGTGTCTCGCCCTTGCCAACCGTGCCCAGCGCGTCGCCAAGTCCAGTGCCTCCGATGATGCCGATCATGAAAACCTCCGTGGTGCCTTTCGTCGAGAACCACAGGTTGCATCGCCCGGCGTTCTGGCGCAAGCGGGATGCTCGCGGGATCCGAAACTCAGTACCCGAAACTCAGCTCTGGCGGGCCGCGCGCGGCCGTAGCGGCGACCTGCGGTCGCCCTAGAACTTGTACGTGATCTCGCCGTTCAGCTTGAGGACCACATCCACGGCCCAATCCTCTTCTGGAAGCTGGCCGGCCATTTGCAGCTCAATCACGGTCTTGGCGGCGGACCACAGGGGCGTGATGTCAATGGGTTTCGGCATGCTGACGTCGATGACAGAACTGGACGGCGCCCCATCGCACCGGTCATAGCTGACGAGCTCGGTGCTTGATTCCGAGTCCTCGGAGTCGGTCATGATCAGATGCGCGGCCTTGATGAAGTCCAGGTTGTCGACGCCGCCGCTGGCCGTGACTTCGACTTGCCGGACATAGACGCTGGAATTCATGCTCTTGGCCCAGGCTGTGTTGGACGACGAAAACGTGAAGGAGCTCGACACCGAGACATCGCCCGCCAGCTTGGCCTTGGGTATGCCGGGTATTTTTAGCCCGCGCTGTGTGATCTCGACATCGGGGATATTGGCCTCGACGGAGAAAGTGCAGGCGCCGGCCAGCGTGGCCAAAGCCGGGATGATGGGGAGAGTTCGAAGTGTCATCGTGGGTGCCTCACCAGATGTAGACGATGAGCCCCAGCTTGACCGACGATCCTATCGCCTTGACCGTCGGATCCTTGGGCACCACGACTTCGGTTGTGCCTGAGCCGGCAGCTCCTTGAGAGGTGGCGTTGCGGATGGCGGCCTCGACGTTGTGGATCTGACCGCGCAGGAAGGTGACGCCCCCATGCAGGAAGAAGACGACCCTGCGAGAACCGAAGTCCAGACCCAGGTGCGCGTTCAGATAGTCGTAGCCAACCCGTTCCAGCAACGGGCTGCCGTCGAAACTGCCACCGATGACTTTCTTGGCCAGAGGGTTTGCGTTGCCGTCCTGGTAGTGGCCGTATTCGACGCTGGCCGAGGGGCCGGCGGCAAAGGGCAGAAAGGTGATGCCCGTACGCCAGCCCTTGCTGATGCCGTTGCTCCCGCCGCCCCCTGAAAGACGCAGCCACGTCCACGGTCGAGCCACCAGCGAGCCGATGAGGCCATCTGGCACGCCCACGTCAGCCATCAGGCCAAAGTAGGGCAAACGCTGGGGTGAGGGAGGCGCTGCGGGGACGGTGACGATCGGCGCGTTCTCCCCCTTCTCGTAGTCTTCCCAGGCCCAGGTCGGCAGTGCGGCGCCGAGCAGCAGCGCAGGGACGACAACCAGGAGAAGACGCGACCTCATGATCTAGTATATCGTCATCTATCACGTAATCTACAATACTATTTTAAAGATAAAAAAGATATTCGGCGATCCCCTACGCTTGACGCGCAACTGGCCGCAACTATCCGGAAATTCAGCCGCCGCAACGCGACCGAATGGTCCTCACGGTCAGTCGGCCGGCACTCAGCCGGCTTGGCAACGCTCGCGCCGGCGGCGGCGCGCGTCGCGGACGAAGAATGCCACGGTGCCCGCGATGCCGAGGACCGTGAGGATCGCGCCAACCACGAACGTGCGCGGCCGATCGATGGCGTGGATGTGGAATCGCCCGGCCACGGGCAGCTCGATGGCGAGCTGGTTGCTGAGGTTCACGGTCTTGCCGACGTTGGTCTTCCAGTCGTCGTCGTAAACGGTGTTAAGCAGCACGCGCACGCCGGGGCGCTTGGCCACCCCGTCGAGGGTGAAGGTGTTCTGCGTGCGGCTCGCTCCTTCGATGGTCGCACCGTCGTCAATCGCGCGCGCTTGCGGCAGGTCGCCATCCCAGAGGTGTGAGCCCTGGCCAAAGCCCCACTCGTCATAGCAGGACAGCTCGCCGCGGTTCTGCGCGGGCTGATCGATGAAGCCTGCCAGGCCGGGGCCGCCGTAGTAGAAATGCGCAGCAGGCTCCGGCTTGGTGATGGGCGCCGACGTGAAGAACTGCGGGATGGTGTCGATGCCCACCCCGATGATATCGCCGACGCCGAGGAGCGCGATTGCGAAGACCAGCGTTCGCAGCGCGCGCGACCACGGAAGCGAGGGGACGAAGCGCTGCGCTGCCATGCGCAGGCGGTCGACTGCGATGCCAGCGTAGACGGCCAGGAACATCGAGACCATGGCGCGGAAGCGCGAAGGGACGCGCATCTCCTTGAAGGGCGGGACGTGAGAGGTCAACAACGACCAAGGCGACCACTTGGCAAAATGCCCGCACATCAGCACGAACGCGAGCGCAAGGAGCCCCGCCATCCACGCGGTCTCCGCACCGCCCACGACAAATCCGAGCAGCCCGAACGTGAGCACGATCGGCCCCAGATAGGTCCCCCATTCGGTCCAGACATACTGTTGCCCGATCACCTCGCGCCCGTGCTGTCGCGCCAGGAACATCGCCTTGAGCGTGGGCCAGGTGATCGCGTCGTAGTCGTGCAGAGCCGGGCGGCTGTGCTGGTGTAGCTGATCGAGAACCGGCAAGAGGCGGCTGGCCGCGATGGTGAACGCCACCACGCCCACGATCGCGCCTGCGCGCAAGATTCCCGGCAGCCGGCGCGGCGGCCACACGCGCGTGAGCGTCTCTGCGGCCAGCAACAAAACCAGGTGCGGCAGCGGATACACTGCCCCTTCGTAGAACATCCAGGCAGCCAGCACACCGAGCCCGACCGCGTAGCGCACATCGTTCTCGGCCCGGCGCCACAACAGGAGCGCGAGCGGGAAGAACACCCACGGAACGAAGGCGAAGTGCCCACCCGAGTAGTGCTGTTGATGGAAGCCCGAGTACGCCCACGCCGCGGCTGCAACGAACGTGGCGGCGCGCGAGAGCTTCACCTCGTGCCGCGCAAACAGCCACATCGAAGCGAAAGCGAAAGCAACGTGCGCGATCACCCAGAAGTAGATGGCAACCGTGGAGTTGACGAAGAGGACGATCCACAAGAGCGGCGCGCCCACGAAGCCCTGCGGATTGTTCCACAGGGGACAGCCGCCGCACTCGTATGCATTCCAGAAGGGGAACTCGTGGTAGCGCACGACGCTCGCCCGGCCCGCCTCGAGGAACTTCTGGAACATCATGCCGTCGCCGTTGGACGGGTGCGGGTATTGGGCGATCATGGACGACCACGCGTAGACGGTGAGCCCAAGCGAAAGGGCGGCCAGCGCCAGCGCGCGCAGCCACCCGGGGCGAAGCGGTGCCTCGGCGCTCACCGACACACACTCCACGGCGAGAACGCGGCGACGAGTGCCGTGGTCACGCCGTCCCGGATCGACTGGCGTAGCTCATCCGGGCGACCACGGTCGCCGAAACGATGTCCTGATGACAACCTACCCAGCACGCGCGGCAGTCTACCGCATCACGACTCTCGCCTAGTGGGAGAAGTAGTTCGTCTCCCACAGGTCCGTCGACAAGGGGATGAGGCTATTGGTCTTGGGGTCGTAGCCTTGAATGGGCTGGCAGTGCAGATGGTTCCACTGGCAGGCGCCCGCGACCGCGGCAAAGACTTCGGGATAGCGGCAGCGGAAGTCGCTCGGGCTCGGACAACGGAGCTGGATTGATTCCCGCGTGGCCCTTGCGGTCAATTCCTGCAGGTAAGCGACGGGCTTGTCCCCGAGCGGGGGAAAGCCATCCCCGCGGATGCGGGCGGCGTTCTCCGGCAGTACGTACAGGTGGTGCAAGGGCAGAAGCAGCAACCCGACCGCGAGTGCGCGAACCAGCCACGTCCGAATTCGGCCAGGCCCGAACTCGCGCCAGGCCAGGGCGTAGAGGACGTAGAAAGCTCCTAGCGCCGGTGTTTGTCGACGAAGACCAGGAAGATTGGTGGCCATCGCACTTACCGCCAAGGTGGTGAGAATGGTAAGCCAGGCAAGCCCCAGCAGCAGCCGAAGCTTGCGTTGGCGGACGGCTAGCGCGGACGCAAGGATTGCCAATCCCGCCGAAATGGCCGCCAGTCGACCGGAGAACTCTACCTGGGGAAGGTCCGTAAAGTAGTAGCTCTCCCCCTTCTGCAATAACTCCCGGAAGGTCCGACTCAGGTTCGCGAGGATGAACGTGAGGTTCGTGTTAAGGCCTCCACTGCCACCGCGAAAAGCTCCCCGGTAGAGAATCGAAGGGTCACGCAGAAAGGCTGCGAAGCCGGCGAACGGGAGCACGAAGGCGAGACCGCCGATGAGCAAACTGACGGCATAGATCGCCCAATGTCTGTGGGCGCAGAATTGGCGGACTCCGACGAGGTAGACGATTCCCAAGGCTGGCAGCAACAGGCCGAAGGCGGGGTAGGCCAACGAAGCGACCATGGCCAACGACCAGAAGGCGGCCTGCAAGACCAGGCCCCTGGCCAGCCGCGCGCAAGGGAAAGAAACCAACAGCACGATGCCGAAGGGAAGCAGTTGCAGTTCCAAGCCGAACTGGGCCTGCATGGCATTGAAGTAGAGCAGGGTGGGCGAGAGGGCAAGGGCACACAGCGGGATGACCGCGCGTCTCATCCCCAAGAGACGTTTGAGCAGCCATGCCGTGCTGGTCATGGACAGGACGTGTAGAGCCAGGCGAGCCCATCGCGTGAGGTGCAGGTGAAACCCGAAGATCTTGTACAGCCCGAGCAGGAAGGCATACCAGGAAACGTTGGTCGAGCCGCGGTCGTACAGCGTCCGATGGGCCAACCAATAGGGATTCCGCACCGACTCTGACATTTCCTCGTAGGCGATGCGGTCGACCAGTCGCCACATCACCATCGCCTGCCCCAGCGCCAGCACAAACGGCAGCGACCAAAACAACACGATCCAGACGGTTCGCGTCTTGGATTGGTGCGGGTTCGGCGGCTGCGTTTCGGGAAGCAAGTCTTGCGGGTTCAACCTCGGGCATCCTAAGCCATGGACACGCCGTCCGCCATCCGTGCCAGAGTAATCGCTGCGTGCTGGCCTCGCGAATGGCAGTTCAGATGGGTCGCGGCCGAAAGAATGCGTCTACGATGCAAAGATTCAAGCCTGTAGCTACTTGGCCTGTGTGAAGGAGAGGGTGTACCTGGTGCACAACACAGCTCGCGGTCGCTGAGCTATTGGTCCGTGGGATCGCGCGGATTCAGTTCCTTCATCTTGCTCCTGAGCGCGCGTCGTTCCTCGCGATGGGAGTGGTGTTCTTGGTGGTGATGGTGCCAGTGCACATCCTCGCCGGGCAGGCGTGTCTCGATCTGCACGCCGCCGAACACCACGCGTCCTCGCACTCTCAACAGCGGCGCCGACGGGTCGGGACTCGCGGGCGCGCGGTTGAGGCTTTCGAAGCCGCCCAGGATCGCCACTCCGTGGCACTCCACTGCCAAGGTTGGGGGCACGATGATCTGCACGCCGCCAAACACGGCTTTGACTTCCACTTCAACGACACCGTCGGGGAACAGGGCATCGCGCAGATCCACCTGCACGCCGCCGAAGACCGCCTTGATCTTGAGTCGCCGGGGCAGGGGTTGCGGTCCAGAGAACTGGCTGCCGCCAAAGATGGCGGTGATTTCCCGATGCTCGTGGCTGTCACTCGCGTGGGCCACTGCCGCCGCATGAACCTCCACCTCTGCCTCCGCCAGATCGTCCACCAGTTGATTGATGGCCGCGACGGTGTCCCGCTCATGCGCCAAGGTCAGACGGCGTTCGAATTCTTCTATGTTCAGGCGATCGTGCGCGAAGGCGTCGGACAAACGGGCGACGATTTTTTCGCGTTCCGCGATGAGGGTTCGAGGAGCAAGCACTTTGGCAGGGCGATCAGCCATGGACGCCATCATAGCGCTCATCGTGGGTGGCCGCGATGAGTGGATGCGACAGAGCCCGGGCCAGCCTACTCGTCGAGCCGCACGCTATCTTCCTGAAACCGCTCTCCCGGCAAGAGCGGTGGTACACTTCGCTCATCCTTGAATACGAAGTCCTTGAACCAGACGCTCGGCCGCGTCGCTCCGCGCTCGGTAGTTTATGATCACGTGCACGCCTGAGCGGGCGAGACGCGTGGCAATCCCGGCGCCGATGCCACGCGAACTTCCGGTCACCAGCGCTACTTTCCCTGACTGCGAATGACTCTGGATCGACATGACAGCGGAAGATACCACCCCACTACGTCAGGGACCTGATCAGAGAACGCCCGCCACAGCCACCGCCCCCTGGCGCAAGATCTCCATTCGCTCCCCGCGCACGCGGGCGAGCGTGCTGGGCTGGCCGCCGGGGGTGGTGCCGCCGTCGAGGATCAGGCAGCTCGGCGGGGCGAAGTAGGCGGCA
>Ga0224523_1000857_pt1 | contig 14154 bp, 11 predicted proteins | sample CFST50metaG_FD_182732 | JGI IMG/M metagenome (GOLD analysis project Ga0224523, IMG submission 182732) | Peat soil microbial communities from Stordalen Mire, Sweden - C.F.S.T50 | ecosystem: Environmental > Terrestrial > Soil > Wetlands > Peat | place: Sweden: Norrbotten County, Stordalen Mire...
TTTTTTGGGAGGGTAATCGTGGCATTCACCTTTAAGGAGGGGTATATGTTTCAAAGATCTAACAATAAACGGAGCTTCGTATGGGCGCTTTTATGTCTGGCGTTTATCGGATCATTATCAAGCGTTCAAGCGTCGTCGGATGTTTACAATGGACACCGGGGGCAGAGTTTTAACAAAGGTTGGAAATTTAATCTGGGTGATATAACGGGGGCGCAGGCCGTAGCTTTTAACGATGGCGGCTGGCGAGGTCTCAATGTACCGCATGATTGGAGTATAGAACTCCCGTTTAACCAGAACGTCCCGGCCAACCAGTGGGGCATTGAAGGGTATATGGACGGCGGAATCGGCTGGTACCGGAAAACATTCACCCTTCCCCAATCCTCTTCGGGAAATCGGATCTTTTTAGCGTTCGACGGAGTGTATATGAATAGTACCGTTTATTGCAACGGAGACAGTATTGGATTGATGCCTTACGGATATTCCACGTACGAATTCGATATAACCTCTCATGTTACCTTCGGAGCCGCAAGTAATGTTATTGCCGTCAAAGTCAATCATCAAATACCCAGCAGCCGCTGGTATCCGGGAAGCGGCATTTACCGTAATGTGTGGCTGACCACGCTGAATCCGGTGCATATCGCATGGTGCGGAACGTTCGTAACAACCCCTTCGATCAGCGCGGCCTCAGCGGTTGCCAAGGTCAGTTCCGAAGTCCAGAACCAATCAACCGCTTCCCACACCATAACCGTGACCGCGACCATGACCGACGCGAATGGGGCCGTGGTTGCCTCCAATTCATCCCCCCCGACCGCCATTGCCGCCAACAGCCTGGACACCATTGTCCAGAACCTGAGCGTGGCCAATCCCAAAATGTGGTCCACGACGTCTCCCAATCTTTACAACGTTAAAACCGTTGTAATAGATAATGGCGCCGCCGTTGATTCATTTGTTACGACCATGGGGTTCCGTACGCTCAGATATGACGCGAACACCGGTTTCTACCTGAACGGTCAGAACCTGAAAATTTACGGTTTCTGCAATCATCATTGTACAAGCGCCTTGGGCGCGGCCTCCTTTTATCGGGGAAAAGAATGGATGATCGAGAAACTAATTCCTATGGGAACTAATGCGATCCGCACTTCCCATAATCCCGAGTCCCCTGAACTTTACGAGATTTGCGACCGGCTTGGAATCATGGTCATGGATGAATTCTCCGACATGTGGGAAAAAACCAAAAACAACTACGATTACGGCCGTTTTTTTACGAAATGGGCCCAAACCGACATACGAAACATGGTGCGCAGGGACCGTAACCATCCCTGCGTCATCATGTGGAGCACCGCCAATGAGGTCCTCTCCAACAATATGTTGACTAATGCAACTAATCTGAGAAACTGGATACGTAACGACGATACGACGAGGCCGGTGACCTGGGCGCGCGATAATCCGGCCACCGCGTCGTATCAGACCTCGATTGACGTATTCGACCTGCACGGGATGAACTATCAGGAAACAACGTACGATCAAGTACATCAACAATACCCTAACCGCAAGATATTCGGCAGCGAGAATGGGGGATCCGAATCCAACTTTTACGATATCTATCGGCACGCATTCGTCGCGGGGTCGTTTTTCTGGACCGGATTCGATTATCAGGGCGAGGCGACATGGCCGAGCGTTCGCGCCGGGGCCGGCAGAGTGAGCACCTGCGGTTTTCCCAAAGGCAATTATTGGGTCCACCAGGGCCAATGGCTGACCGCGCCGATGGTTCATATCGGCAATCATTGGAATTATAGCGCGGGATCGAACCAGGCCGTTACCGTGTATTCAAATTGCGATGCCGTGGAATTGTTTCTGAATTCCACGTCGATTGGTTCCAAGAACACAACGAACTCAACGGGAGTCTACCACTTGACATGGAGCGTTCCTTACGCCGCCGGGACCTTGAAAGCGGTGGGGAAAAAGGCCGGCGCGATTGTTGCGAATGATTCCGTAAAAACCACGGGTGCGGCCGCCAAAATCAATGTAACGCCGGATAGAACGCGGATAAGCGGCGACGGGGAGGACCTGTCCTTCGTTACCGTTGATGTCGCTGATGCGAATGGGCTGACGGTTCCCACCGCGAATAATTCCATTAGTTTTTCCTGCACGGGCGCCGGAACGATCGTTGGTGTTGACAACGGCGATCCCGGCAATCATTTGTCGATGAAAGCGTCGATCTGCCCGGCGTACAACGGCAAATGCCTGGTCATCGTGCAATCGAGCGGGACAACGGGAAACGCGGTCCTTACCGCAAGTTCGACGGGGCTTACCGGAGGTTCAGCGACCATCGCATGCAGCCTTGCAACCACGGGAATAAAAGGAAAAAATACTCCCGTCATCGGGCCGGGAATTTCCGCGGCCATGGAACTTGCAACTCATGCATCCCATCTTTCAACAATCGTCCGGTACCGTTTGCCGTTTTCCGGCGCGGTCGGTTTGAATATTTATAATGCAAAGGGGAATTGCGTTGCAACGTTGGTCAATGAGTATCAAAAAGCAGGGGCGTACCGGCTGCAATGGGACGCGAGAAATTCAATCGGCGAAAAAATCGCCTCCGGGATTTACTATTGCAAATTGACCTCGAACGGAATGAGTCTGACAAAAACAATAATTCGCATAGAAAAATAGAATAAAAAAACCACGGCGAAACTGTGGTTTTTTGTACTCGTGCGGGAGCACGGTAAACGATAATTTACAATCGAATGCTTGCGGCCGCTATTTCACAATGCCTCTCCAAACACAACGATTTTTGTCCACGGATCCATAGAGCAAATAAAGCCCCGGAGCGGGCCTTGTTCCCATGCCGAAATAATGCTCGCCTTTCGGCACATTATTCTTTTGCAAATGACCGAGGAGGCAGCCGTTGAGACCGTACACGCTAAGATCGACATCAGCCGGCGCGTTGAGAATCAGTTTAACGCCGATGGACGCGCCTTGATTCATCAACGCTACCCGGCTAAGCTTTGGCGTAGCGCTCCGATGAAAACTCTGGTTCTCTGAATTCTCTCCATTAATGCCGACGTTCGCGCCGGTCACGGTTATGGTTTTGTTAAGTCGAATGTCCGCAGAGGACGCGCCGACCATCAGTTTGACCTGGTTGCTTTCAACAACGAAACTCTTTTTGGTTGAATCATAATATGCAAGATTCTTTCCCTGAAGCTTCATGGTAACGGTCTTCGATGTTCCAAGCGGTATTGCTTCGCGCGTGAACCCTTTTAGCTCCATTGTCGGCCGCTGGACGGCTGAGGTTACATGCTGTACATACAATTGGACCACCTCTTCGCCGTCGCGGGCGCCGGCGTTTTTAACGTCAACGCTTACGGTTATCGCGCCATTGGCGTCCAGGGCCTCGGCGCTGGTCGTCAGGTTGGAATAGGTAAAGGTCGTATAGCTCAAACCGTAACCGAAGGGATAGAGCGGCGTACCCTTGAAATACATATAGGTTCTTCCGTTGCGGATATTGTAATCCATCATGGTGGGAAGATCCGTAAGCGACCGAACCCATGTCTGAGTGAGCCTGCCGGCAGGATTATACTCGCCGAACAGAACGTCGGCCAACGCGTTTCCCGTTTCCTGGCTGCAATGGGTCATGTGAAGGATCGCGGGGAGGCTGTCTTTTTCCCAGATAATTGCATAGGGAAAGCTGCTGATAAGTACGAGAATGGTTTTAGGATTCGCGGCATACACCTGCTGGATCATCGTTTCCTGGGCCGTCTCCAGCGCGATCTGCTTTCTGTCGATTCCTTCCTTGCCTTCGCTTGGCGGAGTGCAAACTCCCCAACCCTTGCTGCAGGTTGGATGGTTCCCCGCAAAGACTATGGCCACCTCCGAGGACTTGGCCGCGTTGACCGCTGCGCTATTGGTATTGTCCGCGGCATAGTTTATGGTAACGCCGGCGCCGACCTTGGCAATGATTCCAGCGTGGGGAGTGATTTTATAAGGCGCCGTCCCGCCATACCAATCCTTGGGAACCGAGTCGGCTATCGCGCCGATGATCGCGATTGATTTCACCAGGGTTTTGTCGAGAGGAAGAAGATTATTGGTATTTTTCAGCAGTACGATTGATTTTTGTGTCACCAGTTTCGCGGATGCCTTATGGGCGGCTGATTGAGCGGGGTCGGAGGTTCCTACGTTTGTATAGGGCACCTGGGCAGGCGGATCGAAAACGCCCAGCCTCATCTGGGTCCTTATAACGCCTTTTAGGACGGAGTCACGATCGGCGGCTGTTATTAAACCACTGGTGATTGCCGCGGGAAGGGCCGTCGAATACGTTCCATCTAAATACTGGTTTACACCCGCCTTTGTGCAGCCCGCACAGGCTGCGGTCATATTGGCATACCATTTGTGACCGCCGTTAACCATCCCCGCGCTTACCGCACTGCCGTCCGTGCTGATACACCCATCGACACCCCATTCTTTTATGGTTACTCTTTTTATCACGGGGTGAACGGTACAGGGGGTATCATTATAAGCATTGTAGGCGCACATATAGCTCCTGGCGCCGCCTTCCATTATACCCATGCGAAAGGGGACCGAATAATATTCCCTAAAAAGCCGTTGGTCGAAGTTCGAGGAAGAACTCATACGGCTTGCCTCATTGCTGTTCGCCAGGAAATGCTTGATCAAGCATTCCGCCTGAAAATATTTTGGATCATTTCCTATTACTCCGCGAATGAGGGAAGCGCTCAAACTACCCACTAAATAGGGATCTTCTCCATAGCACTCTTCGGTTCTTCCCCAGCGCGGGTCCCTGCCCAGGTCAGAATTGGGGATACGTATAATGAGGCTTCCCGATCCGTTACGATGCCAGATGTACCGGTATTCGTTGGCTTCGATCGCTCCAACCTGCTTGGACATTGCAGTGTCCCACGTTTCGCCAATGCCGTAAGCCTGACAAAACTGCGTGCAGGTACCCTGGCCTGCGCCGTGCAGTCCTTCACAATGACCGGACATTTTAAAACCAAGACGAGCAAAATTCTCAGCGGGCCAGTCTTTCATAAGGGTTGTTTTTTCCGTCTCCGTTGCTACGGAAAGAAAATTATTGATTCTTTCTTCCATTCCCAGAGTGGGATTTTGAAAGGGAAACTGGTAGGTCTGAGCGAAGGTAGCGGTACTACCGAGAGCGCTCAATAACAAAAACGCGGAAACCGAAAACTGCAAGGACTTCATAAAAACTCCCTCCCCTTTTAATTGTACCCCCATAGGTTTAGCATAAACCAATCTAAACCAACTATTATATCTATAATATAAGCATGATTTTTTTTCTTTGCCGATTTTTTTTAAATACAAAACGATTTCAGGATATGTCCATTAATAGTTCTTCGTACGTTTTAAATAATCCAAGTTTTTCCCTTACTTTCGCAATCAAACCGGTATCGGATATGCCGGTTGTTTCCGCGAGAAACAGGATGTACTCCGCTACACGTTGGGCGAATAAAAGTCTTGACTTGCTGGAAATTTTGTAAAAGCGGCTGCGCTGTTCATATCCTTCCGGGGAATGGTCTCCGAGCCGGTCTATACTTCCTTTTCCCGCAAGAATGAAAAGAAAATTGTATTCAAACCAAAATGCATGATCCGGGGAAGGCTTGATCCCGTCAAGCGCCTCACGAAGCCGCCGAGGCGATTCATACACGCCGTCAATGTCCGCCGGGCCTTCAAGCTTTAATGCTGAAGAGATGAATTCCCGCGCAAACGACTTTTGGGCGCTATTTTCTGAAAAAGCGCCTCTGAGAGCGAGTTCTTTGGTGAATTGATACCAATCGGTCCACAATTTTTGATCTTCAGGGTCCGTTGATCTCGAAAGCGCCACACCCATTTCGTAGGTATACCGGCCCGATGTTTTTACCTCAAAGCATCCTCGCGTCAGCCTGCCCAGGATTCGATAATTTTCCGCTGATTTTCCGCTGCCCGAATGGAAACCGATGGATACGCCGAAGGACGCGGCCACCGAAAACAAAGAGGCGATTTTTTTCTCCAATGCGGCGGAATCGGCATAGGGGATATTTTTCTGGAAACCGATGTTGGGGGCGATAAAATCAAACCGCATTCCCATTGCCTCAACGAGCGCAAGACATACGGCCAAGGTTTGCGGAGTGGTTTCACCCGGCAATTCGTCGATGGACAGTTCCTTTATCAACCGTTGACCCGCTTCGGCGATAAACAGTTTCTTACGGATATCAATATAAAGGCCGTCCCTGCGTTTCACTTTTTTCATGGCGGGCATAAGATAGGTAACCAGTTTTTTAACGGCGTCAACAGGCAGGCTCATGGGAATGGCCGCCACTCGCTTGACAACAGCGTCGAATAGGTCCGGCTCGACGGCGTTTCGGAAAGCCGTTTCGAGCGCGTCGCCGTTTTCGATCGGCGTATGCGATGAAAGTTCGGGGCTCATGTCATAGGTTATATACGATGCGAACAAACTTCCTTCCACAAGCCGCTCTTCAATGGCGTCGAACCGGCCGCCTATCGGTTGATGGTCGGCGTTGAAGCCCCATGGAATGCCGTGGCGGTGAAACCCGTGCTTGAGCAACGTAATAATTGATGCATGAGACATTCCCTGCACCGATTGGCCCTGATGTCCTTCGGGAACGCCGGCGCCGATAAAGGGGAAGGGAACCTTTGCCAGTTTATTTTCGAGCATCGCCTGCACGTCATATACGAGTTCGCGGGGGATCGAATTCTGATTGGCGGTAACGGGCAGCTTGAGCGCCTTCATCACCCAGGCGACCGCGGGCCAGTGCAGGGTGGTAAACCGCGCGCCGATGCCCAGACTGGTTTTCTTCAGACTAGCTTCCGCCCTGGGAAAAATCGTGCTGGAGGGGTCGGCTTCAAGGACCAGGTTTTTCAAACGAATGAGATTCGACCATGTCAAAGGAATCGCATGAATATGGGCCCCGACGCCGGCGACGGTTTCAAATTCCGGAACCACATCGCTCGTAGTCAAGAGAGCGCAATCTCCGTCGCTTTTCGATTCGATGACGAAGAATACCGAATTCCCGATATGGAAAATCGACTTGTGCCATAGGTTCAATCGCCGCAACCTGGCCGCGGCATTTTCCGCGGTGGCGAAATCCTTCACGGATTCCAACGCGCCTTGTTCCTCTTCGATCAGCCCTAAGAGCCTTTCAAAATCCACCGCCATATCGGGAGAAATGGCCGGATTATGTAGCGGGAATAAGTTGTTTTTTTTAAGAAAGTCATTGATTCGATTCGAATTTTTTGTCATGAAAAGTGTCCTTGTTAAAAAAGAGTATCCATAAAATAATTGACAAACATAGTCAACCATATAGAGCTAAAAACGTCAAAAAATTATAATTTAAACCCAAAAAACGCGGATAACCGTATAGAAATATCTCCACATTAAAATAACTAATGAATAGACGAGCTTGCGTCTCTACGAAGAAAAATCGCGGTGACGGTCGGCAACGAGCGCGGCATTCACGCTTTGCTCCATGCGGATAAGATCATTAGCTTGTGGGATTAACTCCTGTTTTTTCAATAAAAGAGGGGTGGAGTGCGCCCTTATGCTGGACGTTTTCCTGTAATTTTTAGTATAATCTGACCAAGTTTATTTTTACGATTCTTATCGGATAAAATATCTTCAAACTCTTCTGGAGGCAAATATTGTATTCCAGAATGTAGGCGTTTCTTGTTATAAACCTCTTCGATAAAATATGGTATTCGCTCCGCGACATCAATAAAACTCTCATAATCCCAAAGGTACACTTCTTCTTTCTTCAATGTCTTCATAAAGGATTCTGCAAAGGCATTATCGTAAGGATTACCCGATCGCGACATGCTGATTTTAATATTATGGGCCTTCAAAAAATCGATATATTCGCTGCAAGCATATTGTACGCCGCGATCGGAGTGATGGATCAAATCGCTGTCGGGTTGCCTGGCATTTATCGCCATACGCAATGCCGCTATCGTAATGCTATGGGTCAAGGATTTGGATATGGCCCAACCAACAACCCTACGGGAAAACACGTCAAGAATCACCGCCAAATAGACAAATCCGGTACCGATGCGAATATAAGTTATATCGGCAACCCAAACTTGGTTGAGCCGTGTAACTGACATACCGGCGATTAAATTGGGATAAACGGGAAATCCATGTGCCGAATCAGTTGTGGTTATGAAACGTTTTCGAATTCGAGCATGCAGTCCGTAGGTGTTCATAACCCGACGAATTTTCTTCCCATTAACCCAACGGCCATACGAACGGTATAATTGTTCCCGAACTGTTCGATATCCTGCGTCAACTCGCTCGGCTTGGATTTTTTCTATCTCATCGCGAAGCTGCGCATCATTAAAATCTCGAATCGCTCGATTCCGACGAGGTTTATAATAGTAGGCGGATGTGCTAATATTCATGACTTCACACCCTTTCTTAACACCACATTCTGACCGGTGACGACGAACCCACTCGATTTTCTCATGCGTAGTGAGTAGTCTTCGATTTTTTTTAAAAGGTCGATTTCCATCGACAACTCACCAACTTTTTTCTTATACCGTTCCAATTCCTTTTCAAGGTGTCGTTCTCGGGCGGTAGGATGGTCTTGAAGGGTTCCTTCGCGGACTTGCTGACGCCATCGCTCGACCATGGTCATAGCAAGTGAATCTTGACGACAAACCGCTGACAGGCTTCGAACATTATTTTCAATCTCTTGAACAATTTTCTGCTTGTATTCCAGCGTGTGGTGTCTGTATTTTCGTTTCATTCGACCAACTCCTTTTTTGTTAAAATTAACAATGAGTTGGTCAGGTACACTAATTTTTTATAAAAACGTTCCTAATATTGGGGCGCAGTCCAGGGAGCGACAAGAAAGGGTTTTTTGAACAGTGCCGAAAATCCGATGATTAAGAAAAAATGGGGGATAGGCTTTTTTTGATATATCTTGCTTTTTGATTCAAAAATATTTAGTTTTTGTTAAGAGGATGTTTCAACTCACGGCGGCTGAGCCTCAAAGGCATGTGGTTTTAATGCGAGTACGCCTCAAGCTCAAACCCGGACAACGGGGAACAAAAAACCTGGTAAATCAGTATGGCGACCGGCTTATTTGCGTTCGTTATCGCTATGACGAAAAAACCGGAAAACGCTACACCACCGTTGAACTCATTGTTGCCGAAGCGCCCGTATAAAACTGCACGTATTTTAGGCTTGAAGAAGAGAATCGTCATTGAAAATAAGGACTGATAGAAAATGTCAATGCATATATTAGTATATGCTTTTTCGATATATAGATGTAGATATTTGTTTTTAATAGTAGATGCTTTTATGTAATAGTAGATACTTGGGAAGGTACATCATAGCACTAGTTGGCGGCAATGCTACCCGTTTGAAGACAAAAGAAAGAGTGGCGCGGGAAGAAAGAATACAGAAACAAGAAGGACAAAATTCATTTTTATAAAACCTTTTGCAATGACGGAGGAATTAACAGTGGATCAAATTTCATTTGGATTGGTTTGCGGAGTAGTTGGCGGACTCTCGGTGATTCCCATTATGGCTTTGATGCCCAAGAAGAAGTGCATCAAGTGTGGAAAAAAAATTATAAAATTCGCGATCAAATGCCCTTCTTGTAAAGCTTTACAAAACGCAGGCGAAGTACCGCCGCGAATTAGTTAGAAAAACGATTTGAACGAATATTTTTCACATCCTCAATTTTCTATTCACAGAGGTATCGAGCGATGTCTAATCAAAGAACGCACAAAAAGGGAGGCAAGAATGGCTACGATGTGGGACAAAATCAAAAAAAGTTTTATAGATGGTACAGCACTTTTATTACCTATTAGCTGTTGTGTTGTGGGTACATTGTCCTGTAAAACGTCACAACCTAAAGTCGAGATGCCCAAGCCGTCACCAATAGCAACAGCAGCAGTGCAACAGGCAACGGTCATGATAGACTCCAGTGGCTTCATGATCACAGCTACAATAAGCAACATCCAAGCTGCCAAAGAATGCTTTGCAGAAGGTGCCTATATCGACTTGGCAAGACTTGGACCCAAAGGCTTTGGGCTTAATTCAACGTTCCACATGGTGATTGATAGCACTAACTCTTGCATCACTTCGATCGAAGGTGCTGATGATGGCATAGGGAAGAATGCTACGCCACAAGAGAAGCCGAAGTCTGTACTCTCAAGTGATAGAATAGTGCTAACCACGAGATCCCTCTTACCTGGCAAGTACCTCATGTTGGTTCAAAAGTGGGACGGGATGAAATGTTTGAGTCGTTTCATACCAATAATCTACAAGGAAGGTTCTCCCTTGAAGATTAATATTCCGCTGGACGCGAAATTACCTTTCCGTCTCGACCTGGGAGTTGTGGATTTACGTTTGGAGTAGACTGGTATTTATCTGGTATTTATAAGGAGTCTGTTTTATGATATGTTTAAAAAACAATAAGGTAAGTTTGCGATCAAGCGCAAAAAGAACAGCAAAACTGTTGCACAAGGGGGTAAATCACATGAAAACTGTTAAATGGTTCTGTCTTTGTTTAGTCGTTTCCCAAATACTTGGCGCCTGCGCATCTTTGTTGGGTACCAGTAAATGGGATGCAAAGCAAGCCCCGCTTGAAATAGCTTCTCCAATCCTGCTTAAAGTAGAAATTGCGCAGGTCTCCAAGTCAACAAGTCCTTCATTTGACCCTCAAAAGCTCGTGACTAATTTTCTCGATGCCGCAGGTATCGCTTGGACTAATGATACCAACGCAGCGTCAACAACGCAAATGACTCTATCGCTCACAACTAAGACATTGGGAGCAGACTATGGGGGGAGCGGTTTCTTGTACACAGCGGCCGATGTGGTCTGTACGACCAAGATTAGCTCTAAGTCGCTCAAGAAAGCATTTTCACAGCTCACTCAAGGCATCGTAAATCCGGCAAGTAACCTTCAAGAAAATGATATAGTTCGGTACAAAGACCCTGACAACGCACCACTCCGGGAAGCCTTTATCAAAGCTTTTTTCTTTCCGTATTTTGGAGAGAAGCCATTGTTACAAGCAATTAAAAACGGCGATGAGTCAGTCAGATCGATGGCCCTTTCAACCTTCGAAACATTGGGGAATCAAGGTATGGAGACTTTTTCTTCCTTGGTTTTCACCTCGGGCGATGACTTGCGTCTATGGACAGCCGGAAAAATTCATGAATATGAAAATGAAGCATCAATTGGTATTTTGATCAAATTGATGGCTGATCCTAACAGGGTGATTCGATTGAGGGCAATTGACGGACTGCTTTTACCACATCCCAGCGATAAGGGCGCGATTGCAAAGGCATTGTACGAATATTTGGGCAAATATACTGAGCATGAAGATAAATATTTCGAGATTCGGCCTCTTGTCAAAGGCGCTCAAGGAAGTATATCAGCGAAGTATATCAGCGATAAGGGAACGGTTCTCGTGCTTCGTAATCTCGACGGCATGGGAACTTGGTCTTGGGAACTGAAACTTGAAAAATAGTTATTCAGGCCCATACCCATGTCGACAGCACGATAAAAATGTAATAAATGATTTGTAACTCAAAGGAAGGAATCCACATCATGTCGTCTCGACAAATGAAAAGCCTCGTTGGTTTATTGGCGATTATAGCAGTTCTTTTCGTTTCCAGTATGTTTTTCAACTGCAGCAATCCCATATCCCCAATTTTCAAATACACACCCACTGGGTTGGGGCACTGGAAAGCGGTCAATAACGGCCTCACGGATTTTCTATATGTCCACTGTATTGCAGTGAGTGGCAGCAGTATCTATGCGGGGGCCAGCAAAGGCAGCGATCATGGCGGAGCTGTTTTTCTCTCCACCGATAACGGGACAAACTGGACGCCAGTTGATTCCGGCCTACCATATAAACCAGTCATGGCGCTTACCGTGAGTGGAAGCAACATCTTTACCGTACTTCTCGACAGTGGCATTTTTCTTTCCACTGATAACGGGGCGAGCTGGATTGAAGCCAACTCCGGTTTGCCGAGGCATGTCGATTATAGGGGGGACACTAATATTTCTGTCCAAGCTCTTGCTGTAAGCGGAAACAGCATATTTGCCGCGACATATCCAGGTGATGTTTTCCGTTCCACCGATAACGGAAAAAACTGGACTGCGGCAAATAACGGTTTCACGGATTCTCTATATGTTAAGTGTATTGCGGTGTGTGGAAATAATATCTTTGCAGGGGCAGACAACAATTATTCAACCGGCGGCTTTATTTTCGTATCCAATAATAATGGCTCAAGCTGGACTAAAGTCGGTTCTACAAATACAAGCATTTCTTCTCTTGAAGTGACCGGGAGCAATATCTTTGCCGGAGTCGATAACGGCGGTCTCTATTTATCCACCAATAATGGCTTAACCTGGAATAGTGTGAACTCCACCGGTCTCCCCCAGAATTGTAAGAAGGCTGACAATCTTACTGTGAGCGGGATCGACATCTTTGGTACGCCTGGCGTGGCTGGTGTCTATCTCTCCACAAATAACGGAACGAGCTGGACTGCGTTTAATAACGGCCTTATAAATCCTGATGTAAACGCTCTTGTGGTGAGTGGCAGCAACATCTTTGCAGGGTCTTCCGGTGGCGGTGTTTTCGTTTCGCCATTGCCTTAAGCAGTAGATGCGTCCAATTGCAGGGTGTAAAATCAAATTGTTTTAGGTCTTAAAGAAATAGGCTGGAGTTGGAAAAAATGCAGGAAGATTATCTGTTTTTAAAGAGCAAAATACAATCATACTCCCGCGCTCAATAAATAAATATCTATCAAGCGAAAGGTAATATATTATGTCTACTCGAAAACATCTAATTGCCCCATCAATGCTGTTCATTTCTTTTTGCCTTAGCTGTACGCCACCGCCGCTGCTATTTGGACCCTCAATCGAGATTTCAAATACAACCGTTACCGATATTGACGGGAACGTGTATCAGACGGTGAAGATTGGTAATCAGATATGGACAACAGAGAATTTGAGGGTAACGAAGTATAATGATGGTTCGGCAATACCGAATATAACCGATAATATTGCTTGGGAAGCTTGTTCTTCTTCTACTGCCCCGGCATATTGCTATTACAACAACACGACCAATACAGATAGTATCAAGAAGTTCGGCGCGCTTTATAATTGGTACGCTGTAAGTCCTGCAAATCTTAAAAAGATCGCCCCGGCTGGCTGGCATGTACCGTCTTATGCGGAATGGGTTACCTTGATGAATTACCTGATTGCCAATGGCTACAACTGGGATGGAACTACGAGGGGCAACAAAATAGCAAAATCCATGGCGTCGCAAACGGGTTGGTGTAAGCCATCATCCAAAACAAAAAATGGAGTAATCGAAAACGACTCGACCAAGAATAACAGAAGTGGTTTTTCGGCCCTTCCAGGCGGTAACCGTAGGGTCGGTCACGGTTTCTTCGGCCAGAGTATCATTGAATTCTCCTTTCTGGGTGCTATTGGTAGCTGGTGGTGCGCGGGGGACGATGCGTATTACGGAGTACGAAACGGTTTCCTAATATGCGGCGACGCTGGCTTTTACTTGAACTACTCCTCAAAGAGCAATGGTTGCTCAGTTAGGCTAGTTCGAGATTAGGTTTTGACTATTTCTTTTTTTCCATTTTCAGTGTCCACAGAGCAAAGTATATTGGCGCAATCCAGCGGTTCGCGATATTTTTAAAAATGAACACATACAACCATCTTTCTGTTTACAAAGCGACCTATAATTTATCACTTGAGATGATTAAGTTTACCAAGGATTTCAGTAAGGAGCACATGTATGCTGCCGGTGTGAGCATGACAAGAAACAATCAATTAGAACAAGCAAGGTGAAAACTGTTAATTTCAAACAAAGAAAAGGAAAGACAGAAGACGCGCCACGAAGAGAAGACAAACGGGTAGCACAGACCGCCAACAGCAAAAGTATTCCATAGCTGGTCTGATGCATCCGTCACCGACCCTAAAAGCAGGCGGTGTCACGTCGGCAATCCAGCTACGAAATACGTTTTGCAACCGTTGAGGCTGTAGAAAAAGTCTCTTTTTCTAAAAAAATCAAAGCAAAGACTGCCTTTTTTCACTAGATTTACATGTAGAAAGACATCGTAAATCCAAAGGAAAAAAAATGGCACGCTACAAACCCT
>Ga0224523_1000858_pt1 | contig 14146 bp, 6 predicted proteins | sample CFST50metaG_FD_182732 | JGI IMG/M metagenome (GOLD analysis project Ga0224523, IMG submission 182732) | Peat soil microbial communities from Stordalen Mire, Sweden - C.F.S.T50 | ecosystem: Environmental > Terrestrial > Soil > Wetlands > Peat | place: Sweden: Norrbotten County, Stordalen Mire...
ATTCGACATCAACCGACTACAAATGGATAATAAGCGTATCTAAATAATTAATAACCGAGTAATATTTTCAAGTCGCTGTTTCTTTGCATCGTTAAATCAAAAATTTTAATCCACACATCAAAAATCAAATTTATGAAAACAACAAACAAAGTAGAACTTAACGGGTACATTGGAATTGATCCCGAAGTAAAAACATTGAAAAATGGAAGTAAAGTTGCGCACTTCACGCTTGCAACAGACGAAGCATATAAAAATAAAGTAGGCGAATGGGTGAAGAATACCACATGGCATCGGGTATCGCTATGGAATAAGGAAGCCGATAAAGCCGCTGATGTTTTAAAAAAAGGTATGCGTGTTGCGTTAACAGGTAAAATAGTTAATCGCCAATATATCGATAAAGAAGGAAATAAAAGAATGATTTCCGAGATACTTGCAAGCACATTTGAGACTCAGTCCGCAGAATAGAATTTTAGTATTAAATGTGAAATGCGAGCCGCTGTGCGACTCGCATTTCCTATTTATATTTAAACCTTTAATTACAATTTGTAATTTATGCCCGTCAGGAAGCTTTTATTATAATAATCCATACTCAATGAAATATTTCTTTTTCTTTTTTTTATTGCAGAGTTTGTAATGTAATTCCTGTAATTATTCACAACCTGGTTTCCGCATAAATATCCGAGTGCAGCACCGACAAATACATCCGACATCCAGTGTGCATGCTCTGTAAGTCTTGATAATCCTACTAAAGAGGCAGCAGAATATGCAATAATGGGAACAGCAAGCTTATCATCATACATTTTTGCAAATACAGTAGCAATTGAAAATGCAGTTGATGTGTGTCCTGAAGGAAAAGCATCATATGAAGCACCTGGAAGCGTTTTATATTTTTTAATGTATTCCATGCATTGAAAAAATCCGTGCCATTCGCCACCAGGTTCATGTGAATTAGTATAAGATGCGCTTGGTCTTTCTCTTCCCGTGATCAATTTTCCTACCCGTGTCCAGATACCAGAAGTGATAAGAGCTTGCGAAATCAAAAGTCCGGTTACTTGTGCTTTTTTATCATTGAATACCACTCCATATAATTCAAATACACCAGCAGAGTATATTCCATAATTGCTTCCAAACTGAGTAATAACAGGACTCGACTTTTTCACTGCTGAGTTTGTTGAAACTATTTTGTTGGCACGTTTATCAATTTTTGCATCTTCTAAAATTAATCCGGCAGTAATAAGTGTGAATTCACCAAAATGTATTGATTGTTTTTCATTGATTCTGAATGGCGCAGTAAACTGTTTCTGAAAATCATCCCCCAGTAAAAAACAGTAGTCTCGTACTGAAAGAGGTGATATCTTTTTATTTTTTGCAATAGAGTCAAAAGAAGTAGAATTCTGTGCATGTATTGTATAATGGAGGATTAGTAAGAGAAAATAAAAAAATATTTTTTTCAAAGCAGTATTTTTTTTGTGATAAATTTCAATCCACTAAATTAATAATAATTTGAGATTCTTTTTGAATTTAAAAATCGATACAATTTAATGATATTAATTGTAAATAACCAGCTGTCAAAAAAAGAATATCACTTATTAGGAAAAAAAGTAAAATATTTTATTTTACATATTCTACTATTTTTATAATTTTACAAAATTAGTAATAAAATTATTTGTTATATTGCATTGAAGATGAGTAATATTAATAATTATTTAAATAGCAGGCAACTTTTTACTAAAAAGTTCGTCTTCTAGGTTATATGTTCCAATTAAAAATATCAGCAATTGAATTAATATATTTGTTTGTTAATCAAAAGTGAAAAATAAATAATAAAATAATCATTGTTTATTTGGTTGTTTTTTATTTAATTTGTTAAGTAGGAATAAAAATATATACATTATAAAAATTAGCCAACATGAAAAAACTATTTTACTCCCCCAAAAATTATTTTAAGCTGATAATGGTTTTAGTTTTATTAGGCTTAATAAATAGTAATAGTAATAAGGTTTTTGCTCAAGAAAGAGCAACGGCATGTGCAAATGCTGATTTTTCAAATGGTGATTTTACCAATTGGACAGGCTCAACTGGTCTAAATACAAGCTCCGGCACATATAGTGCAACGGGAGGATTGGTGATTGGAGCAGTAAATTCTTTGCCCAATATAGCAGCACAGCAAACTATTATGACTAGTACTACCATGACAGACCCTAATACGGGAGGCGCATTAAAAGTTTGTCCTCCGGGGGGAGCATATTCAGTCCGTTTAGGGAACGAACTTGCTTCATCATGTTATTCCTCTAACTACTCAAATCCTAAGGCGCAGAGGTTAGAATATAAATATAATGTGACTTCTGCAAATTGTATTTTTTATTACCAATATGCGGTTGTCCTTCAAAATCCGGGAACTAGTCATGACTCAACACAGCAACCTAAATTTACAATATATGTTTTAAATAGCAGTGGAGCACTTATTGATCCTAAATGTGGTAAATATGAGGTAAATGCAAACGAGGGATTGCCTGGGTATAATTCACATGCTCCTGATCCTGCTCTTAATTCATGTGCCAAAGGAGATAATATTGTATGGCATGACTGGACAACTTCCAGTTTAGATTTAACTTCCAACATTGGGCAAACTATTACTGTTCAATTTACAACTTATGATTGTACACTTGGAGGACATTTTGGCTATGCCTATATTTCCTGTTATTGCGGTGCCTTTTCATTAACCCAGCAATGTGTGGGAACTTCAGATGTTATTACAGCTCCACCGGGTTATGCTTCATATCAATGGACATATAATGGTACAACAACAACAACAACAGTTAATACGATAACTGAAACTACTGTTATTCAGGGTGCAACTATTACTTGTCTTGCCACGGCATCAAATGGATGTACGTTTACTTTTTCAATGCCAACAAATACATCACCACCGGTATTCACACCAAATTCGCCAACTATTTGTAAAGGACAAACGGCAACTATAACAGCAACACCTGCTACTTATATTTATTCATGGAGTACGACAGGTACAGGAGCTACAATATCAGTATCGCCAACCAGTACAACGGTCTATACGGTAACCGCATCTGTACCCGGAGGATGTAGCAATACAGGACAGGTAACAGTAACTGTAAATCCTTTGCCAACGGGAACAACAACTTCAACGCTTGCTACATGCGGGAACAACAATGGAACGATAACAGTCAGCCCCACATTCAACTCTTATTCATGGAGCACTACTCCCGCTCAAACAACACAAACAGCCACTGGCTTAGCACCAGGAACATATACTGTAACAGTAACCGATGCGAATACCTGCACAAATACCATAAGCGGGCCAGTCACATCAAATTCAACAATGACACTTTCAACATCGTTTACAAACGAGTTTTGTAGTAAGTCAAACGGAACAGCCACAGTAACACCGGTAGGTGGAAGTGGACCACCGTATACCTACTCTTGGAATCCTTCTGGTCAGACTACACAAACAGCGACAGGATTAGCAGCAGGAACGTATTCTGTAACAGTATCCGATGGAGTATGCCCTCAAACAACATCGGTAACCTTGATCAATTGGCCTAATCCAAAAGTATCAATAACGAATGTTATCCCGGAAACCTGTAGTAAAAGCAATGGAGGTGCAACCGCTGTAGCTTCAGGAGGAACCGGCGCAATTACTTATCTGTGGAACCCCTCGGGGCAAACGACTGCTGTGCTTTCCGGAGTTGCTGCATCAACTTATACGGTTACTATTACGGATTCAAAAGGTTGTACTGCGGATACAAGCGTAGTTATTAAAAATTTCCCGCCACCCACAGCATCAATTACAAATATAGTACCTTCAACATGCAGTGTGGCAAATGGATCAATAACAGTAACTCCCAACGGAGGAACTGGTGCGTATACCTATTCATGGAACACAACTCCTCCTCAAACAACGCCAACAGCTTCAAATATACTTGGAGGCGCAACCACTTATACTGTAACTGTGACGGATTCGGTAGGTTGTACAGTTACTACTTCGGGTGTTGTGCCGAATAGTCCGGGGCCAAATATTACAGGAATAACAAGCGATGAAACATGTACAGGATCAAGCAATGGATCTGTAACAATAAACGTAACAGGAGGTAATGGACAAATATCATATATATGGTCTACTACTGCAACAACACAGAATATCACAGGTGTTATTGGTGGAACATACACAGTATCCGTAAGCGATATAAACGGATGCTCAAGTTCCAAAATATTTGTTGTACCCACACATCCTCTTGTAAATGCCACGGCAACATCAATGCCGGAGTATTGTAATAAGCATAATGGAAGTGCTACTGCTATAGGCTCACTAGGGGATAATGGTCCATATTCATATTTATGGAGCAATTCACAAACATCAGCAACGATAACGAATCTTGCTACCGGCACATACACTGTTTCTGTAACTGACGGACATTGTGCAACAACAACAACGGTAGTAGTAAACTTTGTTCAGGGGCCAACGGCTAAGATCATCAATGCTACCCCCGCCAAATGCGGATTGCCCAATGGAAGCGCTACTGTGTTAGCTTCGGGAGGCACATCGCCATATACTTCTTATCTATGGAGTAATGCAGCGCCGGCACAAACCACACCAACTCTTTCGAATGTTCTGGCGGGAACATATACTGTTACCGTAACCGATTCAAAAGGTTGCACAGCAACAACAGACACTATAATAGGAGGGACACTGGTTCCAACTGCAGCCATCTCAAACTTTGTCCCGGCTAACTGCGGATTTCAGAATGGATCGATAACTGTGACTGCCGTTTCAGGTACGCCTCAATACACTTATATATGGTCACCATCGGTTCAAACTACGCCTACAGCTGCTGGAGTACTGGCAGGTACTTATACAGTAACCGTAACAGATGCGATGGGATGTACCGCATTTGCAAGCGGAACAGTACCGCAACTTCCTGGCCCGACAGTAACGGCAGTATCTTCACCTGATATTTGTTCGCACGGTGTAGGAACAGCGACAGCAACAGGAGCAGGCGGACACGCAGCTCCTCCACCATATTCATATTTTTGGAATAATGGGCAAACAACCCAGGTAGCAACAGGTTTACATGAAGGCAATATCACAGTAATAGTAAGTGATGGCGGTTGTACGGCTACAGCAAGCGTCAACGTTGGAAACATACCCGGACCAAATGCTGCATTTTTTGCTAATCCGAAAATACTGACTGTTATGGATGGACCTGTATCATTCATTGATGAATCAAATGGAAGTGTGATAAATTGGGATTGGACGCTGGGAGATGGAAGTACATCTGCAATAACGCAATTCACACACGCATACCCGGACACGGGAAAATATGAAGTGATGGAAATTATTACAGATACAAATAATTGTAAAGATACTGCAAGGGGCGAAATAATAGTAAAAGATATTTATACTTTTTACGTTCCTAACTGTTTTACACCATCGGGCGATAGCTTAAACGACTGGTTTTATCCGCAGGGAATAAATTGGGATCCCAATTATTTTGAGATGTACATTTTTGACAGGTGGGGAAATATAATGTTCAGATCTTTAGACATAAATAATAAAAAATGGAATGGGACATTCAATAACAGCGGAACAAAAGACGATGCGTTAATGGATGTATATGTCTATTTGATCCGGACAAAAGAGCTGAATGGCCCTAAACATCAATATATAGGGAAGGTTACTTTGTTGAAATAACAATTTTATATTATAACAAAAATATCTTTTATCTGTATAATATTATTAAAATAATAAAATAAAATTAATAAGTAATATTATGGCACGGATTAATAGTAAAAACATAAAGTATTTTAAATCTTTAATTTTATTATTCTTCACTTTCATCTCCAGTATAAGTTTTTCACAATGTGTAAATGCAGATTTTTCACTTGGTAATTTCAGTAACTGGACAGGTTCAGTAGGCACATATTCTGCTACCAATGGCGTATATTCTTCTACGGGAGCTATGGTAACTGGAACAGTGAATCAGAACACTTATGCAACTGATATGGGTCGACAAACTATAATAACTAATACATCTCTCACTGACCCTGAAACACAAAATGTATTAAAGGAAACACCTCCGGGTGGTGGTTATTCCTGCAGATTAGGAAACCCCAGAACTGGAAGTTGTGACGGAGGAGATGCTCAGGAAGAGCAATTAAAATATTCACTTCTTGTTTCATCCGCTAATTGCGTTTTTACTTATCAATATGCCGTTGTGCTTCATGATCCAGGGGCGAGCGCCAATCACACCGCATATACTAGACCTAAATTTTCCATTGAAGTTTTAAATGCTTCAGGTGCCATTATCGATTCTACATGTGGACTATATTCGGTAGTTGCGCAAGCAGGTAACCCGGGATTTATTACATGTAACCCTGATGCTAATGATGCATGCGATAATTCGGATAATGTTGTATGGAAAAACTGGACTACGGTTGCTATTGATCTATCTCCTTATATCGGACAAAATGTATCTGTATTATTTGATACGCGTGATTGTAACCCAAGTGGAAACGCCGGAAGACATTTTGGCTATGCCTATATTTCCTGTTCCTGTGGCGCTTTCCAATTGGTTCAGCAATGTGTCGGTACTTCCGACCTGATCACTGCACCTTCAGGCTATGCCAATTATGAATGGAAATATATAAACTCCGCCGGTACAAGCATTGACCTTAATACTACTTGGGATACACTTACTGTTAACCCTGTTCCAAACGGACATACCATAACTTGCACTTGCACTTCTGTAACTGGATGTACATTTACTTATACACTTAATCTTTCTATTGATATTCCTGTTTTTACACCTGCGGCACCTACCATTTGTTCTGGCGATACAGCAGTTATTACGGCACATGGAGATGGTCCGTATTCTTATATATGGAATACAGGTATTGCAGATTCAACAATTTCAGTTTCTCCAACGTCTACTACACCATACACGGTAACGGCTACTGCTCCGGGAGGGTGTCGAAGTAGTTCAACTGTTATAGTTAATGTACATCCTTTACCTACAGGAACTACCCAAATGACCCCAACAAATTGCGGACAAAATAATGGAACTATCACAATAACTCCAACCATAGGAACACAGCCATTTTCGTATACGTGGGACACATCACCCTTACAGTATACCCAAACAGCAACGAACCAATTAGCGGGTACATATACAGTATCCATTACTGATAGTAATGGTTGTTCATCAGCAGTATCCGGTACTATTTCAGGTATAACAGGGCCAACAATAACTGGTGTTGTGAAAAATGAAACTTGTGCTGGTTATAGCAATGGGTCAATTACGACATCTGTAACTAATGCGATACAACCTATTTCATATATTTGGTCAACGAATGACACAACCCCAAACCTGATAAATATTCCTGGAGGAACTTATTCTGTGACAATAACAGATTCTGCCGGATGTAAAAATACAAATTCATTTACCGTTTTGTCAGATCCTATCATAACACTTATTACTTCTGGAACAAATACACATTGTGGAAATTCAGATGGTACTGTTAAAGTTAATCCTTCAGGAGGAAACGGGAATTACTTTTATTCGTGGAATACTCCTAACTCAGCTTTAACCCAAAACGTATCTAATTTACCTGCGGGAACTTATAATGTTACCGTTACAGATGGTGGCTGTAGTGCTACATCTTTTGTTACAATCTCAAATATCTCAGGGCCTTCTGTTACAATAAAAAATGTAATAAATGAAGTTTGCAATAATGGGAAAGGTGGCGCTACGGCCGTTGCTACAGGAGGAACTCCCGGATACCATTATGATTGGGACAGTTCTCCGGAACAATATGATTCAACGCTTCAGAATGTGCATCAAGGAACTTATACTGTAATTGTAACTGATGCTAATGGATGTACAGCTACGAACAAAGTTACTATAACAAATTCGTCGCCACAAACTGTTTCAATTGACAGCATTAAACCGGCAAATTGTGGTTTCCATAATGGATCCATTTATATTTCAGTTACTGGCGGTACCTTACCTTATAAATATTACTGGAGCAATTCTCAAACCACACAAAATGCGACAGGGCTAATTACAGGTTCATACACTGTTACTGTTGCTGATTCTAACAATTGTACTGCAACAATAAATGCAACAGCACCCCAACTTCCAGGACCAACAGCCTCTGCAACAGGTTTACCCGATATATGTTCACAAAGCAAAGGTTCTGTAATAGCCGCGGCTAATGGCGGGCATGGAGCTCCATATACATACAAATGGAATACAACACCGCCACAATATTCAGATACAGCTATTAATTTAAAAGAAGGATCGTACGTTGTAACCATTAGCGATGGTGGTTGTAGCGCTACAGCTACTATTAATATTTCGAATATATCTGGGCCAAATGCCTCTTTTTTTGCTAACCCTAAATACCTTACTGTCTTGGATGGACCTGTATCATTCATTGATGAATCAACGGGAAGTGTTATAAATTGGGATTGGACGCTGGGGGATGGAAGTACATCTGCAATAACGCAGTTTACACATGCATACCCAGACACCGGAAAATATGAGGTAACAGAAATTGTTACAGATACAAACGGCTGCAAAGATACTGCGAGAGGTGAGATAGTGGTAAGGGATATTTATACTTTTTACATTCCTAACTGTTTTACACCATCGGGTGATAGTTTAAACGACTGGTTTTATCCGCAGGGAATAAATTGGGATCCCAATTATTTTGAGATGTACATTTTTGACAGGTGGGGAAATATAATGTTCAAATCTTTAGATGTGAACAATAATAAATGGAACGGGACTTTCAATAACAGTGGAAAAAAAGAGGATGCATTAATGGATATCTACGTCTATTTAATCCGAACGAAAGAGCTTCATGGCCCTAAACATCAATATATAGGGAAAGTTACTCTTTTGAAATAATTCTATTATATAAAAATATCATATTACCTCAGAAAAAAAATAAAACAATGAATCAAAGGGCAAGCTGAAATATCATTTCAATTTGCCTTTTTTTTATTAAGTTATTTTTATTCGTAAATTTTATTTTTCCATTCACATATTAAAATTAATCCTCACAAATTTGTTTAAAAAATTTATATTTATAAATTTGCGTGAATAATAACACAATTATAAGTGTTATAAGAAAATAAAGATTTCGTTAAACATTATTAAACTTATACATAATTAACTATGAAAAAGTCATTTCTTACTTTGATTTTATTGGGAAGCATGTTATTTGGCAATGCTCAAATAACAATAACAAAAAACGATGTTGCTTCCTGGCTAACACAATTCATCATTAATAACGACACATTGCCGGCAGTTACACCCGGAAGCGCGGGAGCTGCAAAGGCATGGGATTTCTCTTCCGCAAATAATCATACAACTGATACAGTAATTTTCACAGCGCCACTATGGACTCCGTATGGAACAAATTTTCCAAATTCCAATTTATGTATGATAACAAAAGGTTCAACTGCATCATATTCATATTTGAAAAATTGTGCTGATAGTTTATCTCTTCTTGGGCAAGCGGGAACTATATCCGGAATATTTGCAATTACACCAGTTAAGCCCACAGAAAAAATCATGAACTTTCCCTCGGCATATTTATCATCTTACACAAATAATTATGCATTCTATAATACTGTTTCTTTCGGACAAGTACCGGGTTACGATTCTGTTAGATATAAAAGCACCTCAACTGTTCAAAGCACAATTGACGCTTATGGTACGCTAAAATTGAAAATAGGTTCATATAATTGTCTTCGCAAAAACGATTACACCATATCTACTGATAGTGTATGGCTTCATTCTCTGGCAGACTCTAGCTGGGTGGATTTTACATTTTATGCCGGAGGTAAAGACACAACAAGAGAATATTCGTGGTGGGCAAACAATGTAGGTTATTCTCTCGCAAAAATGGGAGTAAACCCAACAACAGATACTGTATTGAGTTTTAGCTACCTTGGCGCATTGCCCGGTCCCGGAGGCATTAATGAAGCTGAAGAAAATTCCATATTCAATATTTGTCCTAACCCCGCGATAGATCACATTAATATTGAAGTAACTTCATCTTTGCAAAATGCGAGTTTAGAAGTTTATAATATTCAAGGGGCTTTGCTTATTTCAAAAGAAATAAACACTAAAAAAACAATAGTAACCATTGATGGTTTGGCAAAAGGAATTTACTTTGTAAAAGTAAAAACAAATAAAGATATTTCTATAAAGAAATTTATTAAAGATTAAAAACTACAAGCAGCTATTCTTTCCTTATAAAAACCAGAAGGAGTAGTTGCTTATTTTTAGAATATAAATTTTCCAAATCTTATAATCATAAAGTAAGATCGAGGTATTCGTTGTATCAGAATTCTATATTCTCCATATAGATGAAACTTCGTTTTGTAAACTTTTTTATTTTCATATTTAAACCATCCTGCCGGTAGGTTGTCTAATATTTATTAGATTATTTTTCACAGTCTATATACCATTGTGTAGTGGGATTATACGCATTAATGCTGAAATGAATAGTGTTAATCTGAAATTTTAAGCTATGATAACGGCAATCATTTTAATGGCAGTAGTCATTTTATTGGGACTTGGAGTATCAATTATCTTTGTGTTAGGATTGGTCAATAAAAAAATGCAATGATGGCTTCAATGTTTATGCATATACACAATTTTATGCATATACAAAATTATAAAGAGTGGGAATCAAAACCAATGGATGCTCCCAAAGGGCAATGTACTGATTCAACAGGAGTGAGAAGAAGATATTAAAAAAAATAAATTATTTGTGTTTTATGTTTTATTGAGTTAATGTTTTTATGTCAAATTTTATCTGCCGGCAGGTTTTTGGATTATCAATTTTGGAGGAGTTGATTTTTCATAATCTGCCTATTGGCAGATATTTTAGATCATTTCGATTTCAATAAAATTTCTCATCAAAATTCACCAAGTACACTTTTTCTGTAGCCCTTGTAATTGCAGTATAAAGCCACCGAAGAAATTCTTTATTCATCATTTTTTCATTAAGGTAACCCTGCTCAACAAAGACTACTTTCCACTGTCCACCTTGAGCCTTATGACAAGTTAACGCCCATGCAAATTTAACCTGAAGTGAGTTATAATATTTGTCTTCTCTAATTTTATGCAATCGTTTTCGTTTTTCAGGAATATCATTATAGTCTTCTGAAATATTTTCATAAAGTTTACGATATTCTATACTACTGAGAGCAGGCGCTTCCGAATCAATAGGATCAAGCAACAATATTGTCTCAAGATTATTTTCATCAGGGTAATCATTTAATGATACGGCAACCTCAGCAAAATGGAAATCATACATTTCACGAATCGTTTTTACACGCTGCACTTCCATCATGTCGCCATTTGCAATAAAGCCCGCTTTTGAATTTTCATCAAGCCAGTAATAATTATTCTTCACACACATCAGTAAATCACCGCCAGTTAATTCGTTCTCCCTGCCTAATATTTTAGTTCTTATTTGTTTGTTAAAAAGATTTGCCCGTTTGTTTGAGCGACAAATTATTATGGTTTCATTACAGCCAAACTTTGAATACGCCTCATTTATCTTATCTTCCAGCACTTCACCATTTACTTTTTCAATATCCAAGAAATTATTTAATTTAAATTTTATCCGATTATTTTTATTCTGATATGTAATTATTTTTCGCAAAGAAGTTGCATTAAATAATATTCCTGAATTTTCTTCTTGGCGGACAACTTCTGTTAGCTCATATGACCTGATTTTTATTCCAAAAGATGTTTTTAGAAATTGAAGATCAAGCGCCGGACTCATATCCATGCCTATTGGCGGTAATTGAGCAACATCACCAATTAAAATCAGCCTGCAGTTATTTTCGTTAAAAACAAATTGTATGAGATCGTCAAGAAGGGCTCTTCCCGAAAACATGCTTCCCTCCTGCCCTACAGAACTATTTGCAATCATCGAAGCTTCATCAACAATAAATAATGTATTTTTATGATGATTTGGAATAAGCGTTAATCGAGCAATTCCATCATTTCCTGAATATATTTTATAAATCTTTTTGTGAATTGTCAACGCTTGCCTACCACTATAATTAGCCAGCACTTTTGCAGAACGCCCTGTTGGTGCAAGAAGTACGCAACCATGATTATATTTTCCAAGGACATCGGCAATTGATTTTACAATAGAAGTTTTTCCGGTTCCTGCGTATCCCTTAATTACCAATAGATTTCTTTCTTCAGTGTCAAGCAAAAATTCCGAGATCATGCTGATAAGCTCACTCTGACCTGATGTTGGCTCATAAGAAAAATTTTCCGTAAGTAATTTATTAAGTTGCGCTGTTGTCATATTACGCAAATCAGAAAGGATAACCTATTCCAAGATTGAATTGAATACGGTCTTTTGAAATTTTATTAAAACGCCATCTTTCATTTTCGGGTTGTAATGGATCTCTAAAAGGAATTGCTGCATCAAGTCGCATAATAAAAAAACTAAAATCGAACCTCGCCCCAAAGCCAGCATCTATAGCAATTTCCTTATAAAAACGATCAAACTCAAATTCAGCATCAGGCATAAGCGGATTTTTTTTATTCAGCCAGATATTTCCAGCATCAATAAAAAAAGCTCCTTTTAAAAAGCCATAAATCGGAAATCGGTATTCTGTGTTTGCTTCTACATCAATATCACCTGTTTTGTTAAAACCTGTATTTACCGTATTACTTGAACCCGGACCGACAGCATATATGCTCCATCCTCTTAAACTGTTTGCGCCGCCTGCATAAAAACTTTCTTCAAACGGAAGAACATTCGAGTTCCAATAAGCCATTCCTGCTCCAATCAATCCTCTAAGCACAAGCGTATTAAACTTATCAAATACAAAGTAATGCCTGTAATCCACATCAGCACGTATATATTCTGCATACGGGATATTAAATACTTCGTAATGTCCATCGGCAAATTGATAATTATTAAAAATTCTATTCAATGCTCTCAAGATATTTCCCGATGTTTCAAAATTTCCGCGAAAATAAGAGAACTCCTTTTTTTTATTCGTTTGCTGATTATTAAAAATAAAACTGTATTTCAAAGCCATCGTCAAATGGTCTTCGTAACTGTTTCTAATTCTCGGATCATTAATAGAATCTATTGTGTTTTTAAATACTTGAGTTGGAAATATTTTCACCGAATTTATTTCGGGCAAATATATGATATGTTTTTTCGTCTGCGATTCTTTCCATTCATAACCATAAGAAATATTAATTATGTATCGTGTATAATCAGGGCGATCCTGATAATTTACACCAGTATTAATTGTAGTTTCCGGCCTGAAATATTTTGGAAATCTTTCTTGTTTTATAGGTATGAAAAATTTGGGGATATCCAAACTAGCTTCGACACCGGTTTCTACCGTATTAAAAATTTTCTGTATGCCAGTTTCGGTACTCTTTTCATCTGATATTTTTTGAATTTCCATTGCCCCGCTTACATTAATCTTAAATATTTCAGCGCCTCTGAAAATATTTTTATTTTGATAAACTACATCTCCTGCAACGCCAGGATTTCCAGCTGAATTTGTTGCTTCCGTTTCAATCGAAAATGATTGGACTGGCGTTTGTGTCAATTGTATTTTACAATCAAGTGTGTTTTGATTTGTTGATGAATCCTTTGGCGATTCTAAAAACTGAATATTAATAAATTTAAACATTTTCAAATCAGTTAACCTGTTATTCGTTTGGTTAACATCATTAAGCTGGTAATAATCGCCCTGTTTGAAGAATATTGATTGCGTAATCGTTTTTGGTTTTATATGCAACGTATCTTTTTTATACAGAAAATTATATTTAACCGGAGACGCAGTTTTTTTACGCAGTGCTGCATAATAGATTATTTTTTTGTATTTGGCTGTATCCAAATCAAGAGAATTATAATCCGTATAAATATTAATATCATTGATAGTATAACGCTTATGATCCATTTTAATTAAGGAGTCGGGATAATCTTTTCGTTTGAAAACCGGATTCCTGATTTCCATATTAATATCCAATTGATTATTACCAAAGGCGCTGTCAATATTGTATGTTATAAAACCTTTTTCGAAATAATAATAACC
>Ga0224523_1000861_pt1 | contig 14090 bp, 11 predicted proteins | sample CFST50metaG_FD_182732 | JGI IMG/M metagenome (GOLD analysis project Ga0224523, IMG submission 182732) | Peat soil microbial communities from Stordalen Mire, Sweden - C.F.S.T50 | ecosystem: Environmental > Terrestrial > Soil > Wetlands > Peat | place: Sweden: Norrbotten County, Stordalen Mire...
ACAAAATACTTTGCAACCTCGAAAGGAACTATCCTGAACTGACGCTTGTTTCAGTTACCCAAAAGATATCTTCCGTGAAGAGTTTCGAGCAGGTCATCCTGCTTATGGAAGGCGAAGTGATAGCTACAGGCACGCACCAGGAATTGAAGCAAAGTTCGCCTGAATACGCACAGATCAATAATTCACAACGAAGCACACGCCACTATGAACTATAATCTGAACATAGCGCCGGACAAGGTGGTAAAAAAGCTATCCACTTTTGCTTCCTTGAAGAAGCTGCTGACAATTATCGGTAAGGAGCGTCGCAATTTCATGATAGCTTTCGGCGCAATTCTCATTAATGCTACTCTGAATCTGCTTGGGCCTTATCTCATAGGACATACCATAGACACCTATGTGCAAACCAAACAATACCATGGAGTGCTGGTGTTTTCGGGGATCATTCTTTCACTTTATATTACAGCATTTTTCGTGAATTATGCGCAAATGCGCCTGATGGGCGGCATTGGCATACGTATGCTTTTCAGCCTGCGCAATGCTTTATTCAACAAGATACAGGAATTACCGGTTGACTTTTTCAACCAGAACAAGGTTGGCGACCTTATCTCGCGCATCAACAACGACACCGATAAAGTAAATCAGTTCTTCGCACAATCGCTGATGCAGTTCCTTGGCAGCATCATCATGATGGTTGGCGCCGGCATCTTTCTGCTCAGTATCAACCTTCCTTTGGGACTTGCGGCATTGAGCCCTGCATTGTTGGTGTGGATATTCACCCGGCTGGTTTCACCATGGGTGAAGCGCCGCAATGCCGAGAGCATGAAAAGCACAGGACTGCTTAGCGCCGAGATACAGGAAAGTCTTGCAAACTTTAAAGTGATCATCGCCTTTGACCGCCGCGACTATTTCCGCAAACGCTTTGATGCTGCTAACAGAAACAACTACACCAAATCAGTACAGGCTGGCGTTGCTAATAATATCCTCACTCCTGTCTACACGCTGGCTGCCAACATCGGCCAGTTAATTGTGCTTTCGCTGGGAATTTACCTGATCATACAGGGTTATTTCACGGTGGGACTCTTGATAAGCTTTATTGCTTATGTGAACAATTTCTATAATCCCCTGCGTCAATTAGCGGCGCTGTGGGCCAACTTCCAGGTGGCGATGGCCGGATGGGACCGTATATCGCATATACTTTCATTAGAATCCGATTTGAAAGTTGTGAACGATAAAGATTACGAAACAAGCTCGTCATACCTCAAATTCAGAAATGTTACCTTCAAATATCCCAACGGTAAAGAAGTGCTGCACCGCGTGAACTTCGACCTTGAAAGAGGAAAGACTTATGCTTTTGTGGGCCCTACCGGAGGCGGTAAGACCACCACTGCCTCGCTGATAGCGAGGCTCTATGATGCTTCGAAAGGCGTGGTGTTGCTCGATGGCAAAGATATACGCTCATACCAACCCGCTGAACGCAGTAAAAAAATAGGATTCATTCTTCAGGAACCCTTTTTATTCACTGGCAGTGTGCGCGATAATATCCTTTACGGAAACAGCGCATACAAAGACTTCAGCAACCAGCAACTCGCCTTTGCCATCGAAGAAGCAGGTCTGGAAAGCCTGCTGAAACGCTTTGACCAGGGACTTGAAACAATGATTCAAGCAACAGGCGACGGCATCAGTCTTGGACAAAAGCAGCTGATAGCCTTTATGCGCGCAGTGCTCCGCAAGCCTGAACTGCTCATACTTGACGAAGCCACCGCAAACATTGACACGCTTACTGAACAATTGTTGGAAGATATTTTAAAGAAGCTCCCCAAAACAATTACCCTTGTGATCATCGCGCATCGTCTGAACACCATTGAAAATGCGGATGAGATATTCTTTGTAAACACAGGCCGCATCATTCGTGCCGGCTCGCTTGACGATGCCGTGAATATGCTGCTGAATGACAAATCGGAAAGCTAAGTAAAAAATCAATATTTGATATTTCCTCGATTTATCTAAATTAATGGAATAGTTGAGCTTGTTTTTTCCCCTTTGTTTCGTGATAGAATTTAAACTGGTTGTTAGTGGGTTAAACAATATAACATTCAAGCCAGTATTATAAATTACTCGTAGCATTAAAGAATTACTATTTTCCTGATCAAATCCAAACTCCCCCAGTCTCGATTTCTGGAAACAGATGACCAACAAACCAAATAATATAAAATCCTTGTCTAGATTTTCTGGGTGCTGCAACGCTAAAAACACGAGACCCAGCGGAAGTGGAGGATTTATAAACTCATGAAAGTAAAAAGGACAGGACTATTAAAAGCTCACCATGTTATAAAACATGGCTTACCTTCAAAACATTTGTCTTTCCATGTTCATTAAGTGGTGAACTGCCAACATGAATCACCGTGCCGCCTTCTGCCAGTATTTCTTTTTCCTTAATTATCTTCATTGATTCCTCAATGGCAGTTTCAAGCTGATCGAAGGTGTGCAGATAAAATATCCTGACACCCCACACAAGTGACATATACTGCAATAACTTTATATTGTTGGTAAAGGCGAAAATAGCAGCTTCGGGCCTGTGGCCTGAAATGCGGAATGCAGTATAGCCTGAATGTGTAAATGTAATGATGGCTTTGGCGCTGGTTTCTTTGGCCAGTGTTGTTGCATTGTGGCAAATGGAATCGGCAAGGAAAGAAGATGATCCCTTAATGGTGACAGATGTTTGAGGAAGTGCATTGCCAAAGGTTTCGGTATAGTTAATTACCTTTTGCATATTGATGATCGTCTCCACGGGGAATTTCCCGACAGAGGTTTCACCGCTAAGCATCAAAGCGTCGGCGCCATCGAGCACGGCATTGGCAACATCGGTGGCTTCGGCGCGGGTGGGTGTGAAGTTGGTAATCATGCTTTCCATCATCTGTGTGGCCACAATCACTGGTTTCGAGTGACTGATGCATTTTTCAATGATCTGCTTTTGAATTACAGGAACTTCATCGAAAGGCAACTCAACACCAAGGTCGCCACGGGCAATCATGATCCCGTCGGCATTGTCGATGATCTGGTCAATCTCTAGTAGTGCTTCGGGCTTTTCAATTTTAGCGATTACTCCGACATGACCATCATTATCCTTTATTAATTTCTTTAATTCGAGTATATCTTTGGCTTTCCGGACAAAGGAGAGAGCAATCCAGTCAACATCCTGTGCGATTGCAAAAACAGCATTTGAAATATCTTCTTCCGTAAGGCATGGAAGCGAGACTTTCGTATCGGGCAGGTTCACGCCTTTATGAGATGAGAGTGCCCCACCGTAAATAACTTTCGTTTTTACAGTATCAATTTTATTAGTCTCTACTACCTGAAGTTTTATTTTCCCATCATCTATTAGTATCATTTCTCCGGCATTCACATCTTGCGGAAATTGTTGATAACTCATATATACCCGGTCTTTGTTGCCAATACATTTTTGAGAAACAAACGTTATAATATCTCCGGGAACCAAATTCAGGAGGTTGTTCTCTATCTCACCAACTCTTAATTTCGGGCCCTGCAGATCGGCGAGTACAGCCACATGCGTATCCATTTCAACGTTTAACTCCCTGACAAAATATGAGAGTTTTAAAAAATCTTCCTTCTTTGAATGTGAGAAATTTATTCTGAAAACATCCACGCCTTCTTCAATCATTCTTTTCATGATGTCTTTTAACGAGGAGGCGGGACCAAGGGTTGCAACTATTTTTGTTTTGGAATGAAATTGTTTCATGAGTAAATAAATTTGATAATTATAATTTTAAAATCGTAAAATTATAAAGTTTTTGGAGAAAAATTATAGATTTAATATGGTTATTTCTCCTTTAAATGTTCCTTGTTCTGTTGCTGTTTTTTGACCGACTGCTCATGTTTAAGATAGATCTTGGCTTCAGCCGGTGTTCCTAGAAGGATGGAGATCCATCTTGTTTTCTCATTATGTTCAAGAATGATTTTAATGGTCATGGTGATGGGAACTGAGAGGAACATACCTACGGGTCCTAAAATAAATCCCCAAAAAAGAAGCGAAAGAAACACAACCAATGTTGAAAGACCTAAACCTTTACCCATCACGCGGGGTTCAATAAAATTTCCAATAGTATTTTGGATAACTATAAATGCTCCCAGCGTCCAAAGCGCTCCGCCTATTCCTTGCTGCACCAGGGCAAAGAGAACCGTAGGAATAGCGGCGATGATAGAACCTATATGCGGAATATAGCTCAGCAAAAATGCAATCAATGCCCATAGGAGAGCATATTCAACTCCAATGATCAACAACGACACATAGATAAGGGTTCCTGTTATTAAACAAATTAAAGTTTTTATCCCAAGGTAATGACGGATATTTTGTAAAATGGTAGAAAAATAATTGATGGATTCATCTGACCCAATCAGAATAGCTTTTGCTTTGGTTGAAAAACTTTTAAATTCAGTAAGAATAAAAAAGATGATAAGAAATATGAGGAAGGTGCTGCCAACCATTTTGAATATTCCATTCAATGCGCTTGCTGTATATTTAAGGATATTGGCCGGTTGAATCAGTTCTGATGCCTGGTCTTTCGGAATATTTATACCCTGATCATTTAAGAACTGAATAAACGTATTGATAATTTTTGTTAGGGTTGTTTCATATTTTGCCACATTGTTTGAAAAGGATGATAATGTCCCTCCAATCAGTATTGAAAATCCGGAAAAAAGAACAATCAATCCGAATAACACAAAGACGACGGCAAGCCAGTTGGGAACCTTCTTTTTCTCAAGCCAGGAAATGGGTTGAGCACAAATGATACTTATAAAAATTGCAAGTATAAAGGGAGCTATGATTGATTTTGCATAAACCACCCCTGTAATAATAATTATAAGGGCCGCCAATTTTACAAGAGGCGAACCATTTATTGTTCCTAAGCTTTTGTTGTTCATTTCAATTTGTTTTATAGGGTTTGTCAAACAGGAATCAGGTTGTTTTCCTGAATCACCGGGAATAATATATTAAATGGCAATAAGCCGTTCATCGTTTTGTATAAATAGGCACCAATTGCAAATCCCTGCCTGATGGGGTTATCCAAGCTTCTTTTTCTTAAAACTTCACCCTCTTATAAAATATCCTTTTGGTAACCTCTGCCGCTAAAATATAAAGCACCACAATCGCCAGTAAAAGCAAATAGGTGGTGAGGCTGAGTGGGCTGAATCCAAAAACACCACCAAGAGGGGTAAATGGTAAAATCAGGGTAATAACAGCAATCGAAATGGTTGCGATTAAAAGGTATTTGCCCGGTTTGCTTTTGAAAAAAGGTTTCCTGCTGCGGATAACAAGAACAATCATGGATGCTGAAATAACCGATTCGAGGAACCACCCTGTTCTGAATTGCCCTTCATTGGCGTGAAGCACAAGTAAAAGAAGGCCAAAGGTGAGATAGTCGAATACGGAACTTACCAGTCCGAAGGTGATCATAAACTTGCGGATTGCCTTGATATCCCATCGTCGTGGATAGTTTATCATTTGTTCATCCACATTATCGGTAGCGATAGCCATTTCGGGAAAATCAGTCATTAAGTTGGTAAGAAGTATTTGCTTTGGCAGCAAAGGAAGGAACGGTATAAACAATGACAATCCCGCCATGCTGAACATGTTTCCGAAGTTGGCGCTTGTGGCCATAAACACATACTTCAGTGTATTGGCAAAGGTTGTTCTCCCTTCTCTCACACCTGCAATAAGTACTCCCAAATCTTTTTCTAACAATACAATGTCGGCAGCATCTTTGGCAACATCGGCAGCAGTGTCAACAGAAATCCCAACATCGGCGGCATGAAGAGCAGATGCGTCATTGATACCGTCGCCCATGTATCCAACGACATTACCGGCTTTGCGCAGGGCGATGATGATGCGTTCTTTCTGGTTGGGTTCAATTTCGGCAAATACATCTACATTACCCACACTTCTGAGCAGTGCAGCATCGCTCATCCTCCTAAGCTCAGGACCGGCAAGGATTTTATTATTTGACAGCCCCATCTTTTTACTCAGGCTGGCTGCAACAAGATGATTGTCGCCTGTAATTATTTTAAGAGATACTCCCAGTTTCTTCAGGTTGTCAATGGTTTCAATAATGTTTGGTTTTGGCGGATCGAAAAGAGTAAGAAACCCTAAAAATGTCATGTCTTTTTCATCATCTTTATTTATTACCGGGTCCGTTGATACATCTTTATATGCAATACCCAGCGTGCGAAAACCATTATTGCTGAACTCTTCAAAGTGTTTTTGTATGTCTTCTTGCATAGAAGCAATATCAACAATAGCTCCTTCTTTGGTTTCCACTGTTGAACATACTTCAAGAATATTCGTCAGTGCGCCTTTGGTGACCATCAGATGTACATTGTCGTGAGAGACCACTATACTCAACCTTTTTCGAAGAAAATCGTATGGGATCTCATCCTGTTTTTTATAATCACTCACTTCAATTTTTCGATAATCGAGAATGGCTTTATCAATAGGGTTTGTAAATCCGGTTTCATAAAAAGCATTGAGATACGCGAAGAGAAAAACTTTTTCATTTGCAACGCCATTTACATCGAGCGCTGATTCAACCTGCACTGTGCCTTCAGTAAGCGTCCCCGTTTTGTCGGAACATATAATATTCATGCTGCCGAAGTTCTCAATAGAAGCAAGTCGCTTAACGATCACTTTCTTTTGCGCCATCTTTTTAGCGCCATGAGCAAGGTTGATGCTGATAATGGCCGGCAATAACTGTGGTGTCAATCCAACAGCGAGTGCCAGGGAAAAGAGAAAAGCTTCCAGCACCGGACGCTGTAAATAAACATTGATGGCAAAAATGATGACAACCAAAACCAAGGTTACTTCTCCAAGAAAATAACCGAATTTCCGAATGCCATGTTCAAAGTCTGTTTCAGCCGGTTTAAGCTTCAGTCGTTCGGCTACCTTACCAAACTCAGTCTCTTTGCCTGTTAATGTAACCAATGCCTTTACTGTGCCACTAACAATATGGGTTCCCATCCATAAAGCATTCGACCGTTGTGCAAGGGCAGTATCAGCAGGCAGTACTGCAACATTTTTTTCAACAGGATAAGTTTCGCCTGTAAGCATAGCCTCATCCACAAACACATCTTTGCCTTCAATTAGCAGGCAGTCGCCGGGAACAATGTCGCCGGCATTCAGGATAACGATATCGCCCGGCACAATGTCTTCAACTGAAACTTCCACTTCCTTCCCATCGCGAACAACGGCGGCTTTTATTTGAACAATGGCAAGCAATTTTTTTACTGCATTGGACGCGCCATACTCCTGCCAAAAACCAAGCAGACCGCTTAAAATGACAATGACCAGTATAATTGAAGCATCAATAATGTTATGTAAAAACAACGACAATCCCGTTGCACATAAGAGAATAAGAATAATTGGACTTTTGAATTGTGAAAAAAGAAGAATAAAAACACCCGAACGTTTCTGCGGTTTCATCCGGTTTGCGCCATAACTTGCAAGGCGCTTTTTGGCTTCACTACTTGTAAGACCGCCAACCGTTGCCTGTAGTTTATTTAGCAATTCTACAATAGGAATGTTCCAAAAAGGTTGAGGTATCTGTTCCATAACATTTCTGATTATTCATTCATTTCATACAAGCGAAGCCTGTTCCTTAGCGCAGTCATTTCATTATGCATGGCGTTTATTCGCTGCAAAAGATGGGTGATGGTTTCAATACCTTCCAGGTTTATATCAAGTTCGTAATAGAAGTGAACAATTTTCTCCAGTTGCCGGAGCTGGCCGGCATCAATATACCATGATTCTTCAATGGTAATAATTTCTATCAGTCCTGTTTGTTGCAATGAACTGATGAATGAAAGCTCAATGTTGTGATTGGAGCAGAATTCATTTATTGGAATTAATTTTTCTGTTTTCATTGGTTCCACTTTTTTAATTATAATAGTCATTGATTGTCATTGATAGTCATTAATAGTCATTGAAAATGACACGAAGTAAATGACATGAAATAAATGACGCGAAGCAAATGACCATTTTCTTAAGATTTTGATAATTCAGTAAATAATTCTTTTTGTTTATCGGTTAAATTAGTTGGGATCTTGATGGTAAAGGTAACATAGAGATCTCCAAACTGCCCTTCATTTTTATATACAGGAAAGCCTTTGCCTTTTAATTTTACTTTGCTTCCGTTTTGTGTTTCGGGCTTCACTTTAAGTTTTACTTTTCCGCTTAAGGTGTCCATGGTGAGTTCTCCGCCCAATACAGCTGTATATAGATCCAGATATTCATTTATAAAGAGATCGTTGCCCAGGCGCTTTATTTTGGGATCATTTGCAATGGAAAAGGTAATATACAGATCACCATTGGGTCCGCCATTGGTGCCTGGCCCCCCGTGCCCCGCTATTTTAATAGTCTGCCCGTTCTCTATTCCTGCGGGAATCGTAATTCTAAGGTTTTTGCCGTTTACGGTGATGGTTTGTTTTTGGGTTTTATAAGCATCAACCAGGTTGAGATTTAATTCGGCATTATAATCTTCTCCCCTGTATTTTGCCTGCCTGCCCCTGCCTGGGTTTGCGGCACCACCAAACATGGATGCAAAGAAATCGGAGAAATCGTCATCCGATTGTGTCTCTGAATACCTTGGCCCACGTTGGTTTGACGATTGTTGCTGGTATTGCTTTTGCTTTTCAAATTCCTCCGCATGTTGCCAATCTTTTCCGTATTGGTCATATTTTTTACGCTTTTCGGGATCGCTAAGTACTTCGTTGGCTTCATTGATCTGCTGAAATTTTGTTTTCGCATCCTTGTCATTCGGATTCAGATCCGGATGAAGCTTGCGGGCCAGTTTCCTGTATGCACTTTTGATTTCCTGAGGCGTTGCAGTTTTAGGTATTCCTAAAATTTTATAATAGTCAACAAATTCCATATTTTTATTGAATTGTGGTCATCATACATTATAGAACGGATAGTCAGTGTATCCTTTTTCATCAGCCGAATAAAACAGATCCATTTTGAGATCCTGCGATAATGGCCAGTTATTTTTGTACCTTTCGACAAGGTCGGGATTATTGATAAACGGACGCCCGAATGCCACAAGGTTACACAGTTCGCTTTGAATATCGGCCTCCGCGCGCTCAGCATTATAGCCACCACAAAGGATGATGATGTTTTTAAAATGGTGCCGGATAAGTTTCTTTAATTCCAAAGGCACCAATTGAGTGCCTGCCACAATAGGGTCGAGCAGATGAATATACGCTATCCCAATTTTGTGAAGATGTTCTGCAAGGTAATTATAGGTAAGGTCAATTCCGGGATAATGTGTCATGCCCCCAGCCATTCCATAAGGCGAAAGACGAATGCCTGTTTTTCCTTTTCCTATTGCTTCAGCTATAGCCGCTACGACTTCAAGAACAAAACTGCAGCGGTTTTCAATACTTCCGCCATAATTATCATTGCGAATATTGGTAACAGGCGACAAAAACTGTTCAAGCAAATAACCATTGGCTCCATGCAGTTCCACACCATCGAATCCTGCATTCATGGCGTTTATAGCAGCATCAACATATTCGGTTTTCGCATGCAGGATATCATCATCTGTCATTTCTTTTGGTAGGGGGAAATCCTGCAACTGTTTCTGATCGGTCCACATTTTACCAGGAGCTGCTATCGCCGAAGGGGCCATTATTTCCGCTCCTTCGGGCATATTCAGTTGGTGACTTATCCTTCCGGTATGCATGAACTGGATAAATATTTTCCCTCCATTTTTATGTACTGCCGAAGTTATCTTTTGCCAGCCTTCCACCTGCTGCCTGCTGTAGATTCCGGGAATGCGGGCATATCCCAGCCCGTTTGGCGATGGTGATGTGCCTTCGGTAATTATCAGGCCGGCGCCAGAGCGTTGTTTGTAATATTCAGCCATCAAATCGTTGGGCACATTTCCTATTGCCCGGCATCTGGTCATGGGTGCCATTACCAAACGGTTTTCGAGCTCTATGGTTCCAACCTTTTCAGGAGTGAATAATTTGTAATTTTTCATTTTTTATAATAATAACGATGTATGGCAAGAAAAAAAATACTGTCCTTGTTTAATTTTATTTATAATGCAAATATACGGTTATTTCTGCGTTTAAGCAGGAACAATGAAAAGAGAAATAATGATGTGATGTGAATCGCTTTCTGCAACACGGCCTAATGAACTACCCCGCCGCAGAGCAGCGGGGTATTACGGGATTTTTTCTATTCGCCGCAGAGCGGCGGAGTCATTCATTCTTTTTGATGAAAGTATGGAAAGGCAACCTGCTTTGAATTGCAGTGATTGTGAGAACGTAAAACTGGCAGATAAATGGTTCGTCCGGAGGAAATTTCTGTTTAGTTATTAACTTCGGGGGTTGTAGTCACGCTTAGTTGATTTCAAGCGGAATTATTTAACCCAGATTACGCATTAAAATATTTTCTATTGTGTAGCATTAGAATAAAATTGCTGTATTCTATTGAATAATTGAATTTTCCAGAATGTATTTTAATGCATAAACGACTAAGGAAATGTAATCCCAGAAATTTGAGAAACATTTTCTAAGTCGGGGTTAACCCAACTAAAGCAATAGTTCGCCAACTCCTATTGCTTAATTTGGGTTTAATGCTTTCCCTGGAAATTCATATTGAGCAGAATGTTTGTGGGTTTTACAAACATGAATCCATCATGTTCAGAAACACTTTCAACCCAATGCCATTTTAAAATATTCCTGACAGCACTATACGCTGCTGATTTTGATCGGACGTTATAACCTGTAGTTTTTTTCGAATCGGAAAATGTGGCAACAATGTGCCTGGCTTCCCTTATATAAATTTTTTTCATGCTGTATTTTATTTATGGCAAAACTAGGGCTTTCAACAGGCTCGCTTCAACCGTAACATTACTGTTTTGTGATCATTAACAAAATCCTGTTTCCGTAGTTTTACTTATAAATAAAGTGCTGGTATAACTGCGGGATATTCAAAGTCGGGCAGTTTTCGAATGAATGCATTTACTTAATAAACGATTCTATCGACTCAAACAACAATTCCTTGCTGATGGGTTTTACCTGGTAATCGTTGCATCCGGCTTTCAGGGCTTTTTCGCGATCCTCGACCTCTGCATATGCTGTTTGAGCAATGATGGGAATGGTTTTATCAAATAACCTGATTTGCCTTGTGGCTTCTAAACCATTCATGACAGGCATTCGAATGTCCATTAAAATCAGTACTATTTCAGGATGTTCTTTTAATTTATTAATGGCATCCTGACCATTAGTGGCGCGGAGAATACGAACTCCTGTAATCTGAAGAATGCTAGCAAATAATTGAAAATTCAAATTATTGTCTTCAGCTATCAATATGGTTTTTCCTTTCCAGTTCAGGTGTTTTCTGCCTTCATCAGCATTTTTAGCTGCAAGGTTCAAGCCTTTCACATCTCCAACAGGAAGGGTAAAATTGAACGAACTGCCTATGCCCGGTACTGACTCAACCCAAATACGTCCGCCGAGCAATTCAACAAACGCTTTTGAAATGGAAAGCCCCAGGCCGGTGCCGCCATACTTTGCAATTTCAATAGAACTTGATTGACTGAAGCGCTCAAACACAAAATTATGTTCCTCCTCATCTATTCCTATTCCTGTATCCTTTACATAAAACAATAATTCATTTTCTTTGCCATTATTATATGAACATCCGAACTGAACCGAGCCTGTTTCTGTAAATTTAATTGCATTGCTAACAAGGTTAATAAGCACCTGCCGCAATTTAGGTTCATCGGTAATGATTTTGATGTTTTTGCAGGGCTGGCTAATCTGCATCTGAAAATCCAGCATCTTTTTATGTGCCGGTATTTTAAACATGTTATAAACGGTAGTTATAATTTTTGAAAGTTCTGCTGATTGCATCTTTGGAGTTGCGGCACCTGCTTCGATCCTTGAGAAGTCAATAATATCGTTGATAAGCTTCAGAAGCTGGCTGCTGCTGCTTTTAATAATCCTAACAATTTCATCTTTTGGATAACCCGGAATTTCTTCACCTGTAAGCACATCAAGATAACCGATAATTGCATTCATGGGCGTGCGTATTTCGTGCGAAACATTTGAAAGAAAAGCGGTTTTAAGGCGGTCGCTTTCGAGCGCATTTTCCATGGCTTTGATGATTTTTAGTTCATCAAGTTTACGGTTGGTGATGTCGTTGATAACACCTACCAAATATTTATTGCCGGTATTATCGGTATATAAAGTTTTCTTTGTGATAATGGTTCTGACTTTTCCCCATCCGTCAGTGAACAATTCCTCGCTTACACTTTCTTTACCGGTATTAAATACTTCAAGGTCCCTGGCAATAAATACGTCAACCTGTTCTTTGGGGAAATGTTCAAAACCCGTGTTGCCAATACAATCTTCAGTCCGCTGATTAACGAGTGAACAGTATGCATCGTTTACAAGACACATTTTATGTTCAGTATCTTTTACAAAGATTGGAGAAGCAACTGTGTTAATAATCTTATCCAAATATTCTTTTGATGCCAGAAGGGCCTCTTCATTATGTTTGCGCTGGCTAACATCAATAACAAGCCCGGTAACAATGAGTGGTTTTCCTTTTGAATCCTTTTTTATAACAGATCCGATATCATAAAACCATTTATATTCTCCTGATTTCGTTAAGACGCGGTATTCAGCTTCATATTTGTCAAATAACCCGTTGATTAAATCATGCATTGCACTCATTGTTTTCCCGACATCATCAGGATGAACAATGGCCATGAAATCTTTATAATTTTTAAACTGCTCAGGCGGATAACCCAGCATTTCGGCTTTACGCTTTCCAAAGGTAACAATACCTGTAATTACATCCACTTCCCACCAGGCCATGTTTGCCACCTGCATTGCAAGATCAAGTCTTGAATTATTTGCCAGCAGGGCGTTCTCAGCCTTCTTGCGTCTGGTAATGTCGCGAATATTACATTGAATAACTTTATGATTATTTACCAAATACACATTACTCACGAACTCCACATTGATTTTTTGCCCATTTGATGTTTTAAGCGGCAAATCTTCATAACGGACAAATTCATTCTGCTGCAATTCGAAAAATTTCTCCTTATTAGCAACGATGTCTTTAAAAAATCCGATTTCCCAAATTGCTTTATTAATGAATTGTTCTTTTGAATATCCAAGTAATTGTATTAAAAATGGATTCACATCTTTGATCATACCAGTTTCGGCATCAAGTATCAGTATGCCATCTTTGGCTGCTTCAAAAAGGCGCCTATAGCTGATTTCGGAAACAATCAATGCTTCATCAGCCTGCTTACGCATGCTTTCAAGGTCAAGTTCTTTCATGGCTCTTTTGATTGCAGGAGCCAGGCGTTTCAAATTGTCTTTAAGCACATAATCTTTGGCCCCGTTCAACACCGAGTAAATAGCTGCATCTTCGCCCATTGTTCCTGAAACAAATATAAATGGTATGTCAGGATATTTTTCCTGAGCTACCTTCATCGCTTCATTACCATCATAATCGGGCAGGTGGAAATCTGATAAAATAATATCAATTTTTTCGCTTTCCAGGAATGTTAAATAGTCTTTTTCGTTTTCGGCGAGATAATAATCATGTGCAATACTGCTGCTTTCAATAAAAGAGTGGATAAGTTCGGCATCGTTAAGGGAGTCTTCAAGATGAAGAATTTTTATTTTTTTGTCCATAATTACAAATTATAGCAGGCTTAAACACACATCATGAATGCATTTTGTCGGAGATATGCTGACAAGATACCGTTACAATGAATTGAAGGTACAAAGGTAGGCATCGTTACCCCAAAAAGGATTACATAACTTTGGTGAAAAGTTACATAATTCACACTTTTTAAGTCAATGGTCATTGGTCAATGGTCATTAAATCCAACCGCCCGAAAACATACTGTTTATTCGATTGGAAAAAGATAAACTGAATTGTTATCATGGTAAAACTTTATTTTATCCTCGCGAGCCAACCAGCCAAGAGCCAGGTAAAAATCCAGATCTTTCATACTGCACTCTTTTTTTATTTTTTTTGTGCTTGTATC
>Ga0224523_1000862_pt1 | contig 14076 bp, 7 predicted proteins | sample CFST50metaG_FD_182732 | JGI IMG/M metagenome (GOLD analysis project Ga0224523, IMG submission 182732) | Peat soil microbial communities from Stordalen Mire, Sweden - C.F.S.T50 | ecosystem: Environmental > Terrestrial > Soil > Wetlands > Peat | place: Sweden: Norrbotten County, Stordalen Mire...
CTGGTGATCCTGCCGGTAGTCCGGATTTCAAGAGCGCCGACACTTTGTCCGAGAATAGAAAAGATTTCAATCTGCTGAATGTTATCCATGTTGGTGAAGGTGATCTGGCTGGTCACAGGGTTCGGATAAATTCCGGGCTTAATTCCGGAAAGTTCCCCAATCCCGACACTGACGATCAATCCGGTCCAGGTCCTGACCGGTCTCCCGATGAGTGAATCGCCTGTTCCCTGTGCGACGGGAGTGACTTCAAAGGCGATATACTTATGATAATCGGTCGTATCAAGCACATAGTTGATGGTCGAATCAGAAGAAACAAGCAGTTCCGGGTTCACCTGTGTCAGTGAGTCTGCCCGGTACCATTTATAAATTGAATTGCCTTCCGGCTTGGAATTAACATCTTCAAAGATATAGGAGCCGGTGAGGGTTTGACCAACAAAATACTCACCCTGGATGTAAAGGTCATAAGCCCAGGGAGGGGTAAGGATCCCGGGGTTCATGTTATCATACCAAACATCTACCAGGTTTTGAAATCCCCCGGTCGTGTCATGAAAAAAATAGGAGCGGAACGGACCTCCGTTCAGGAATTCCGATGTGTTCCAGTTCCCGTTGATCCGGAATTTAAATTCAAGGGGTGTAACAGGACTGATCAGGCTTCGCGGGATGTTAAGTGTTAGCTGGTAAGTGCTGTCATGGTTGATGTCAAATAATACATCATAGGCTCCCCAGGTGTTCATAGAACCTGCCATATCGAGGTAATCCTTCAAAGGCCGCGGATCAAAATGATGTGCTTTGATCTGGTAATACATGTGGCATTTAAAGGTCATGGGAACCGTTGTTGTATCAAAATCGTTATACATGTATTTGACGATCATGGAATAGCCGGGCACACGAAACATACGATTCCCCCCATTGGGAAATTCCATATGGTTCGAATCCCGGTTGATTCTGAACCGGAACTCCTGCACCGTTAATGAATCCAAAGATAGGGCAATCTGGTAAACCAGGGTAGTATCCACTTTTTGAAGGATCGGTGAACCTGCCCAGTTATTAAAAGTCCCGGGCATATCAATGGAATCAGTTGCCGGGTTGAATCTTCCTTTTGCGGCCCATTGTGACAGGTCGACCTGGAAAAGAATCTGGCCGGAATCGGGAACAATCCGTGCGTTGATTTTTTTTATAATACTGCCGGATGATAAATCCGGAATGCGGGCTGAACTTTTTTCCGGCATTTGTGAAATAACAATAGCCGGAAGAAGAAATAAGAAAACAAGTGGAAAGAATGACGAATAAAATCGCTTCATGATCATGGAATTGAGAAATGCAAAGATAAAAAAATGGCAACAAATAATAACGGCACTCTGGCAGTGAATATTACATGGGATAAAATCATCATTGGAGTGGATCTTTCCTTTGTCATCAGCGGTTAATATGCCTTTCTCCTAATAAATTCTGAAATTTTTTTGAATGAAAGTATTGATATTTGCTTTTTTTAATTATTTTTACTGTTTAATAATTAACAAAATATTGATTTTTAAATTAATTTTACATTAACTAATTTCAAAAGATAAATTTTAATAGTCAATTAATGGATGTTTAACTTTTTAAATTCAAGATTATGAAGAAACGGATACTATGGTTACGTTATCTGTTCATTTTCCTTGCATTTGCTTCCGCTTCGGTTGTTTATGCTCAGGAAATTACAGTAACAGGCAAAGTGAAAGATGCCGCTGATGGAAGTTCAATTCCGGGTGTCACCATTGTTGTTAAAGGCACTACTACCGGGACCATATCGGATATTGACGGAAATTACACCATTAAGGTTCAGCCCGGAGCGATCCTGGTATTCTCATATATGGGGTACCAAACGCAGGAAGTTCCTGTGGCAGGGAAGCTGGTGATCAACATTTCACTTGCAGCTTCAGTAACAAGCCTCAATGAAGTAGTAGTAATCGGGTACGGCACAGTGAAAAAGCAAGATGCTACCGGCTCTGTCTCAGCAATCGACAGCAAAGATTTTAACCAGGGGGCTATTTCTTCTCCACAGCAGTTGATTGTCGGGAAAATTGCAGGTGTCCAGGTTACCACCCTGGGTGGCGCACCCGGAGGCGACGCTGTGATACGTATCAGGGGAAATGTCTCCATCAATGGAAACAACGATCCATTGGTTGTGATCGATGGCGTTCCCATTGATAATGATGCAACATCCGGTGCTCGTGGTTCCCTTTCGATGATCAATCCTGACGATATCGAGACCTATACCGTTCTCAAGGATGCTTCTGCTACTGCTATTTATGGTTCCAGGGCTTCCAAAGGGGTCATCATCATTACAACGAAAAAAGGTAAAGCTACTGCCGGTACCGGCACCGCAAAAAAATTCGTGCATGAATATTCAGGGAATATTTCCATTTATACGGTACCTAAGACCGTAAGTGTTCTCAACGGGGACGAATTTCGTGCATTGGTCAAACAGAAATACCCCTCAGATACGGGATTACTTGGAACTTCAAATACCAACTGGCAAAAACAGATTTTCAGAACAGGCATCAGCACCGACCATAACTTTTCTTTCTATGGTGGCCTGAAATATCTTCCGTACCGTGTCTCTTTAGGTTATATGTACCAGGACGGAATCCTGAAGACCGATAACATGAAAAGGGCTTCTATTGGCGTTAACCTGAGCCCTTCCTTCTTTGATGATCACCTGAAGATCAATGTGAATGCTAAATACATGTCAATTGATAACAGGTTTGCAGACCAGGGCGCCATTGGCGATGCCATCGCTTTTGATCCTACCCAACCGGTCAATGATACGAAAAACAGGAGTGGATACTGGATGTGGACACAAGCAAGCGGAATTCCTGTCACCCAGGCAACAACCAATCCTGCTGCGCTTTTAGACCTGAAACAGGATAAAGCTAAAGTTAACCGGTTCCTCGGGAATATCCAGCTGGATTATAAACTTCACTTCTTCCCTGATCTAAGAGCAGTTCTGAACCTTGGTATGGACCATACAAGGGCTAACGGAACCGTTTATGTTCCTGAGTATGCATCCTGGCTCTACACGGATCTTGGACAAGACAATCGGTATAGTCAGGATAAAGACAACTCTTTACTTGACTTTTACCTCAATTACGTAAAAGACGTAAAAAGCATTAAAAGTAAATTTGATGTCATGGCTGGTTATTCCTGGCAGCACTTTTATGTTTCAAACGTTAATATAAATAACAACGTTCCTCATGATACTGCCCATGCTGCTGACATTCTTCTCAAAAAGCAGTACTTCCTTTTATCATTCTACGGGCGTTTGAATTATACCCTGATGAACAGGTACCTGCTTACCTTCACATTGCGTGATGATGGTGATTCAAAATTTTCCTCAAATACACGTTGGGGCTTATTCCCATCTGCAGCATTGGCCTGGAAAATCAATGATGAAGCATTTCTCAGGAATTCTAAGGCCGTTTCCCAGTTGAAACTCAGAGTTGGATGGGGAGAAACAGGAAATGAGGAAGTTGGCGACAATTGGTATCCTTACCTTCCTGTATATTTACTTAGCGATAGATTTTCAATGTATCAGTTTGGAAATATCTGGTATCAAACACTTCGTCCAGGTGGGTATGATGCAAAAATAAAATGGGAGACGACAGCTACCACAAACGTCGGGATTGACTTTGGATTCTTAAAAGACAGGATCACCGGTTCATTAGAATATTATTACAAAAAGATAACCGACCTGCTGAATTATATCCCCGTTCCGGCCGGAACAAATCTTTCGAATTTTATCTGGACCAACATCGGTAATATGCAGAACAGCGGGGTGGAATTTACCCTTGACCTGAAACCGGTTGTGACAAAAGATTGGAACTGGGATTTCAATTTCAACGTTGCTACCAACAAAAATAAAATCACCAAACTTACTGTAACCGATGATCCCAATTACCCGGGCATCCTGGTTGGAGGTATCAGTGGAGGTGTCGGTAATACGGTACAGGTTCAAAGTGTTGGGTACCCCATGAATTCATTCTATGTTTATCAACAGGTTTACGATGCCAATGGTAACCCGATTGAAGGTTTGTATGTCGACCGCAACCACGACGGGAAGATCACAGATGCCGACCGGTATCGTTACAAGAGCGCCAACCCGGATGTTACTTTTGGCGTTTCCACAACGCTGAAATTTAAACAATGGACTTTAGCTACTGCCGGTCATGCTTCGGTTGGAAACTATATGTATGACAATATAGCTGCCAACAGGGGTGTATGGAACAACCTGTATCGTCCGGAAGGTCCGTACCTGGGCAACGTTGCCACATCGGTCTATGATGTGAACTTCACTAACCAGCAATTCCTTTCCGATTATTATGTGAAGAATGCTTCGTTCTTCAAACTCGACTACCTCACACTCAGCTATAGTTTCGGAAACGTGATCAAGAACACTACGGATTTGCGTCTTTCATTCACCGTGAATAATGTGTTCACTATAACGAAATACAAGGGTATTGATCCTGAAGTTAATTTAGGCTCCTCAGTGGGTATCGACAACAATGTTTATCCACGATCACGGGTGTTTGTTTTGGGTGTAAATCTTTTATTTTAACTTTTAAAATCTGAAAAAATGAAACGAATATTCAAGATAACATTCATGATAACGGCAATCACTCTCTTTCTGGCCTCCTGTGTCAAGGACCTGGATAAGTTACCGATTGATCCGAATACATTTACTTCTAATAATGTGTACAACAATCCTGCCGCTTATAAGCAGGTACTTGCCAAATGTTATGCGGGACTTTCGGTTTCCGGTCAGGAAGGTCCCTCTGGACTTCCGGATATCAGCGGAATCGATGAAGGATTTGGCGAGTATATCCGTGGCTATTGGTATCACCAGGAGTTGACTACCGATGAAGCAGTCATTGGCTGGAATGACCAGACCGTTAAAAACTTCCATTCACAAGCCTGGGGATCCAGCGATGTTTTCATCGCTGCCATGTATTACAGAATCTTTTACCAGATCTCCCTGTGTAACGAATTCATAAGGGAGTCGACCGATGCTAAACTTGACGAACGCGGAATCACAGGTGACGACAGGACCAATATCCATTACTACCGTGCCGAGGCTCGTTTCCTGCGTGCACTGAGTTATTATCATGCATTGGATCTTTTCGCCAATGTTCCTTTTGTTACAGAGAATGACAAGGTGGAAAAATTCTTTCCGCCCCAGATCAAACGTGCAGATCTTTTTATTTACATCGAAAACGAATTAAAGGCGATAGAACCTTTAATGATAAATGCAAAAGCCAATGAATATGGCCGTGCCGACAAAGCCTGCGTTTGGACTTTACTTGCAAAACTTTATCTCAATGCAGCGATATATACCGGAACAGACAGGTCCACCGAGTGCATCACTTATTGCAAGAATGTCATGGATGCAGCGTATACCCTCGAACCGCAATACAAAAATCTCTTCCTGGCAGATAATAACCTCAGTAATGAGATCATCTTCCCGGTTGAATTCGATGGAATGAGAACGCAAACCTGGGGGGGAACCACATTCATTGCCGAAGCTGCTATTGGCGGAAGTATGGTACCTACCGATTACGGCTTTTCCGGCGGTTGGGGCGGTACACGGGTAACCAAGGCTTTTGTTCAAAAATTCTATCCTAATCTTCAAAAAGGCTTATGGTCATCTCCGACACCACCTAAAAAAACCAAATCTTATCCCGTACTGTATGTTCCTGGCTCTTACCAGACTCCGGTCTGGGATCCGACCAACACCACTACGGTCGTGGCTTCTGTAGCCAGTGATGGTAAATATGAGGGATATCTTGAATTGCCGGCTGGAGCAGAATTTAAATTTTGCCCACAACCCAATTGGGACCATAGCTGGGGAGGAGCAAACGGAATACTGGATCCGAATGGTGGAAACATTACTGTAGCCGACGCCGGTTATTACAAGATCAATGTCGATACTGTTGCACTGACCTACACCCTCGTAAATACTACATGGGCAGTCATTGGCGATGCAACACCAGGAGCATGGAGTACGGATTCACCTATGACCTATGATCCTGCAACCGGCTTATGGAAGGTTATCCTGGATCTGACTGCAGGAGGTCTTAAATTTCGTGCAAATGGTGCATGGGACATTAACTATGGTGATAAACTTCCTGCCGACGGAATCCTGGATGCCGGTGGTGATAACATTGTAATTCCTGCTGCCGGGACTTTTACGATTACCATGAAGCTGGGATATCCCGATTATACCTATTCGATTGTTACTTACACTCCTCCTCCTCCTCCAAGTGTTGATTCTCGGGCCATGTTCTGGACGGCCGGACAATCGCTCGATATCAATGATATCACATCCTTTACTGATGGTTATGCTATCACAAAATGGAAAAACGTTACCAGTACCGGTGTTCCGGGATCTAACCAGAAATATGCCGATATCGATTTCCCGATGTTCCGTTTGGCCGATGTTTACCTCATGTATGCTGAAGCAGTTTTAAGAGGCGGAGGCGGAGGCGATTTAAATACTGCGCTGACACTTGTGAATGACTTGAGAACACGGGCTTATGGCGATGCCAATGGTAACATTACAGCAGACAAACTTGACCTGTCTTTTATTCTCGATGAAAGAGCTCGTGAATTGTATTGGGAAGGTTACCGGAGAACCGACCTCATCCGTTTCGGCCAATTCACTAATGGCACTTATGTATGGCCATGGAAGGGCAACGCAAAAGATGGTATTGCTACACTGCCGATGTACAATATCTTCCCGATTCCTGCTGCCGATGTCTCTGCCAATCCGAAGCTGGTTCAAAATCCTGGGTATTAATCTATATAAAATCAAGATAATATGAAAAAACTATCAATAATCATTTTCCTAATAGGTTTGGTGGGCCTGTTTTCGTGTAAAAAAGACGAAACCAAAGCTGTCATCCAATCTCCTTCCGCGCCGGTCCTCAATGTGGCCGGAGGTGATACAATCGCCCTCAAGAAGACCAATGCAGATACGCTGATCACCTATACCTGGTCTGCTGCAAGTTTCGGTCTTACTCTTGTTACAACATACACCATCCAGATGGATAAGCAAGGCAATAATTTTAAAGATCCTCTTGCTGTTGGAACGGTGACAAGTGCAACATCATTTTCCCTCCTTACCAGCGCCCTGAATAACAAACTGCTCGGCATGGAGTTTAACCCTGATCTGAACCCATCATCACCTTTGGCTCTTGAATTCAGGGTTATGGCTTCCGTCAGTCCCAATGCGAATCCAGCTTATTCGCCTGTTGTTAGCAAGGTTATGATACCTTATTACGTCAAGATCGTTTATCCATTTTTATTTGTTCCCGGAGCATACAATGGCTGGAATGCGGGAGATTCAATTACCGTAATTTATTCGGCTAAATCGAACAACATATATGATGGATATATCTTCTTTGATTCAATTGGGACGGGAACCAATGCTGGATACAAATATTCCATGGATCCGAAATGGACGACCAACTATGGGGATAATGGAGCAGATGGAACACTTGAACTGAATGGGGCTAACATTATTCCTGTAGGGGCAGGGTATTACCACCTTACTGCGGATCTTAATACCTTAACCCACACATATCTACGGACAACTTGGAGTGTCATTGGAGATGCAACACCGGGTGGATGGAATACCGATACGGATATGGCCTACGATCCCATCGCAAGAACCTGGAAAGTAACCCTGGACCTTACAGCTGCCAATATTAAATTCCGCGCTAACCATGCATGGGATTTGAATTATGGCGATACCGGCGCAGATGGTTCACTGGATATGAATGGCGATAATATCGCTGTTCCGGTAGCAGGCAATTACACTGTTACATTGAATCTTAGTGGCGCAATTTTCAGGTATAACCTGAAAAAGAATTAATCCGTTCTTTATAAAACAGAAGAAGCCGTCCCAAAAGGGCGGCTTCTTTGTTTAATGCAGGAATTTAGAATGCAGGAATAAATTATCAATTTTAACCTTAGGTGACAAATTCTTGAAACCGCAAAAAGCGCGATGATTTTGCAAAGTCCGCAAAGAAAAAACTACCAATTATCCATTAACCCTGAATTCCTTCATTTCCGCATTCTAAATTCCTGCATTCTAAATTCTGAATTATTTAAAGTAAACCCTGTATTCCCACGGTTTCAGGGTCACTGCCAGGGATCTGCCGATATGAATGTCTTTATTTTCAAACAGGCTTTTATAATCTCCTGCATAGCTGTTCCCTTTCAGGGTTGCCTTTTGTTCGACTGGTGAAAGGTTCAGAATGACAAAAACATTATTGTTATCCTTCTTCCGTAAAAAAGAATAAACATTCTTATCATTATCAGAAGCTACTTTGATCATCTCTCCTCCGGCAGAGCCGTTGCCTAAAGCCGGATTTTCTTTTTTCAGTTTATCCAGGGTTGAATAAAAACCTGCCATCGGAAAGTTATCCCAATCAATGATATCTTTATCAAAGAATTTCAAACGCCGGTTGAAAGCCGATTCCTGTCCACAATATATCAATGGCATCCCCGGGATGGTGTAACATAATACGGCAAACGTTCGTGCACCATCACCCATCCGTTCATATTCCGTTCCGTTCCATGAGTTCTCATCATGGTTTGTAGTGAACCGCATGCGGTAAGCATCAGCCGGATATCTGGCCGATTCCTTTTTCAGGAGTGAATCCAGCACATCCGCAGTTTTCTTTCTTTTAGCAATTCCATTCATCATCTGATACACATCCCAGGAATAGGTCATATCAAATGCCGTATCATGCATTTCTGGCGTTTCCCATTCTGCGAGCATAAATACAGTCTTTATCGCCTTGATTCTTGGAACTGCGTTATTCCAGAAACTAATGGGTATCATGCCTGCAACATCACAACGGAAACCATCAATATCCGCTTCTTTTACCCAGTAGATTAAGGCATTGGTCATGTATTCCCGCAGTTCTTTTTTATCATAATTAAGGTCGGCAACATCCGTCCAGTCAGGAACCGGGGGGATGATCTTGCCTGTTGAATCGTGGGTGTACCAATCCGGGTGCTCCGTGATCAGGTTGTTATCCCAGGATGTATGATTTGCGACCCAGTCGATGATCACATGCATCCCCAACTCATGCGCTTTCTTAACCAAAGCCTTGAGATCATCTTTTGTTCCGTATTCCGGGTTTATCGCAAGGTAATCTTTTACCGCATAATAACTCCCGAGTGTGCCTTTCCGGTTTTTGATCCCGATCGGGTTAACCGGCATCAGCCAGAGAATATCTACTCCCATAGCTTTCAAGCGTGGAAGATGCTGCTCTAAAGCTTTGAAGGTGCCTTCCGGCGTATATTGCCGGACATTCACCTCGTAGATTACCGCATTTTTAGCCCATTCCGGGTGAACGAAACCTTTTTTGGCTGTTTCCTTGCTGGAACCTGCACATGACCAAATCACAATCCCTGCTGCAAAAAGCACGATAATAAAAAGGATCTTTGGTAAATGCTGAATAACGTCTGTTTTGTTCATAAAGTTCATAAAGTTTGTAAAGTTCTAAAGTTTATAAAGTTATAAAGTATGTAAAGTTGAAAGTCACAGAGTCACAAAGTTATAAGTTCCCGATACCCTTTCCCACACCCACACTCACACTCACACATCCAGCATCCAGTATCCAGTATCCAGCATCCAGCATCCAGCATCCAGCATCCAGCCTCCAGCATCCACCAATCTAGTTAGTAAGTATCTCGAACGAATTCCCTTTCAGATTCAATGTGATCCTGTCCTTTTCAACTTTCGCATCGGAACCGAACTGATTGATCAGCTTGATCCCTGTGAACCTGTCAGGGATTTCAAAATTGATCTTCCGGGATGATTTGTCCTTGTTGAAGATGACGAACACCACCTTATCAAAGTATGTTCTCATATAGACATAGTTCTTGTCGCTTGTTTCAATGGTTTTAAAATCGCCATACAGCAAGGGCATGGAATTGCTGCGAAGGTGAGCCAGCTTCTCAACAGTCCCCTTCAAGCGCTTTTCCTGTGGCGTCAGGTTGTCGAACCGCATCATCCTGCGGTTATCCGGGTCACCTGCACCGGGCATGCCAAATTCATCCCCATAATAAATGATAGGAATTCCAGGGATTGTCATGTTGAATGCCATAAACGATGCCAGCCTGCCGTATCCAACGGTATCTTTTACTTCGATATCCCTTTCCCATCCTGCTTTCTGATCATTTTCAGAAAAACTGATCGCGTTGCTTGCAAACGAAATAAACCGTGCAAGGTCCTGGTTACCGGTGATATTTCCCATGAGTGAGTGTTCTCCAAAATAGCTGAAGCTCTCCTGAAGGGAATAGTTCAGGTCTTTAAAAGTAGTGTTCTCTCTGGCAAATGCGTTACGGGCATCAAAATATAACCCGAAATCAAACTGGGCATCCAGTTCTCCCGGATTGATGTAACTATTGATAAGGTCACGACTGCCAAAGGTTTCACCGATCTGGTAAATGGATCGGTTGTCGGGGATGATGACTTGGTTTTTAAGCTTTTTTGTAAGTGTTCTCCAGTAAATTTCCGGGATGTGCTTGGTGGCATCATGACGGAAACCATCAAGCTCGTATGTCTTGATCCAGAATAGGGCAGAATCGGACATCATATTGCAGACTTCCGGCTTTGAGAGATCCATTGTCGGGAGGAATTCATCAAACCAGGTGGTGAGCCGTTGCTCGTCCCATAGCCGGATATTTTTCTTTTTATTTGGAAGGATCAGAGACGTTGCCCAATCGGGATGGTCTTTGTATATTTTACATTCCTGGTGAACATGATTCGAAACATAATCGAGAAGGACATTCATGTTGCTGCCATGTGCCTCCTTGACCAACATCTTCAGCTCATCCGGCGTTCCGAAGCGGGTGTCAATAGTTGTTAGCGATACGGGCCAGTAACCATGATAGCCGGAAAACTTCCGGTGAGGCGCAGGGTATTCATTCCAGGCATCTTTTGGATTCTGGGTAATCGGGGAGATCCAGAGGGTATTGATGCCCAGTTCTTTGAAATACCCGTTATCGATCGTCTGGATAATTCCTGAAAGGTCACCTCCCTGGAAATTAAGTTTATTATCCACATTCTTGTCTTTCAAGGGGGCATCGTTTTTTAGATCACCATTGCGAAACCGGTCAACCATCAGGAAATACATGATCATCGCCTGCTTGTCTTCCCGTGTAAGTTTCGCAGGATCGGTAATAACGTGGCCTTCTTCCAGCGGAAGGAGGATCTCATTCGAAGTACCGGCAGAATTGAATGCCCATACTCTTAGGAATGAACGTTCCATGCTTCTTGCTCTCCTTGGGATCGTGATCTTCAACCCGATGCTGTCTACCTTCCAGAATTTTTCTTCCAAATAGTAATTCTGCCAGAAAACAAATATTTCCTTGGTCTTGTTCTTAATCCCAAGCGTGATCTTGTCTTTTTCAACTTTTGTTGTAAATAAATAGGGAGCTCCGGATGGGTTGACAGCCCCGGCCCTGAGCAATGAATTTGTTCCGCCTATATTGTTGTCAACACTTTCAGGATTACCCGGATCCAAAACCCATTTTTTATCCAGGACGAGCTTATACTGGTACTTCCCGGGGAATAACAGCAAGTCGGTCTGCCAGGCGCCATCCTTCAGATGCATGAGTGTCCGGCCAGGTGTCCATTCGTTCATGTCTCCGGCTATTTCTACATTTTTATACTTTTTATCCTTGGAATCGAAAGTGATGTGCTGCCATATCTTCCGCGATTTTTCCAGGAGCAGGGAATAGCAATATCCATCGATCCATACTTTCATTACAGATAAGCGGGGAATGGATTTTCCCTGTGGTATCAGCGTCAATTCCGCTGAATCAGGAGAAATTCGCCAGGAAAGACTTTTATCCGTGATAATGGAGTCGATAAATTTAGGATGAAGAAAATAATCTCCCAAAATAAGGGTGGTTGAATCGGGTTGCATTACAACAGGAATAGCAATTCCCGTGATCTCAGGCTTATCGGGTATTTTAATATCTTCATGGCGGACACATCCTTGCAGAAGGAAGATGCATGAAAGAAAGAGGATCCCTGTAATGAAGTGTAGTTTCTTTTGCATAATCATAGAATTGAATTAATTACAGATAGTCATTTTCTTCGAAAGCTGGTAAGTATTAACCCGGAGGGAAGAATTGCCGGAGCGCAAGTCCCATGTGAGCTTCCCAATTACCCCACGAATGACCTTCATGCCATTGTTTAAATTTGTAAACATAATTTTTATTCTGGAGGATCCGGATAAAGTCATTGACCAAAGGAATCAGTACAGGGAGGTCGTATTTCCCGAGATCCATGTAGAATTCCAGGTTCATTTTCGCCGAATTTTGAAATGTTCCGGATATGTCGGTCTGCACATCGCTCGACTGTGCCGCTATCTTCCCGAATGCTTCCGGGTGTTTCATGCCGAGGAAGAGCGCAATATTTCCTCCGGCGGATATGCCGAAGGTTGCTCTTTTGCGCGGATCCCTGCTCGTAGTAAATTTCCGGTCAATTACGGGCATAAGTTCTTTCACGATAAAGGTCGTGTATGCATCTTTTTTTGAACCTGAATATTCATTCTCACGGTCGACAGGAGGAACAAAGACACCGATCACGGGTTCGATCTCATGGTGTGCAATCAGGTAATCCAGGATGTTTATTATGTTTGCCAGCGTTATATACTCTATCCCATCATGAAATACGATAACGGGATATTGTTTCAGGTGTGAGTACCCGGGTGGCAAGTAGATCTTCACCGGCCTGGTATTGTTCAGTTTATTGCTGAAAAATGAAGTATCCCGGATAATGCCATGTGGGATAACGGAATAATAATATATTTCCGGAGGAAGAGAATAAGCAGGCATTCTTACTTCAGAATTAGTGCCCGTACCGCCTTTGAAGCTACGGGGATTTTTTGGATCAAGGATCCAATTGTTGTTAACGACAAATTTATACTCAATACGTGCATCCGCTTCAAAATGAGCTGCATTGTAAAAGAAACTGGTCCCATCGACACCAGTCATGGGCATAGAAGGAGTCCAGCCGGTGAAATCTCCTGCAATCATTACGCTTTGGGCATTTCCCTGGTAAATAAAAAAGACAGCGGTATCATCTTCAAGATAAGGTAAAATGGGATTTGCCTTCATGAAACTGTCTACCTTTGCCTGCCTTTCATTCAGAGGCAGCATGTTCAAATGGGAGATGAATCGCTCGAAATTTCCTGCCAGGATTGTCGGAGAAGCCAGGATACAAAAAAACAGAATAATTTTTTTCATAGATTGAATAATTATTTCATTTTATTCTTTTCAATACTAACGCTGTCCGGTTCGTATTATAGATCTTTAGCCGGTGGACCTTGTTCTTCTCATCATATTGAGTGATAAAAATTGTCTTCTCATCAATCCTGCCATGTCCGCCGTAAGCAGGACTGTCGGTGTTAAGAATGATCTTGTAATCCCCGGGTTCACTGACGATAAATTCATAATCCGGAAGGGAATGATTCACATGAAAGTTGAAGATGAAGACCAGGTCATTCTTTGCAAAGACGAGGGTTTTGTTCCAGTCGTCAAGGTATAGCTGAGTTCCGTACTCCAGGTTCAGAAGCGAATGGTTTTTTGCCAGCTTCAGCATATCCTTATCGAATGCTCCCAGGTAATGGTATTTGAGATTCGGATTTTGCACCAGCGACCATAGCCTACGGGCATATTTGTACGACCAGTTGTTCCCTTCCCTGGGGAAATCGATCCAGTCGGGATGGCCGAATTCGTTGCCCATGAAGTTAAGGTATGCCTGGCCTCCTAAGGCAATGGTGAATAGCCGGATCATTTTATGCAAGGCAATTCCACGATCGATCGCAATGTTTTTATCCTCCTTCTGCATATGAAAATAAATGTCGCTTTGCATCAGGCGGAAGGCGATGGTTTGGTCACCGACCAGAGCCTGGTCATGCGATTCGCAATAGGCCACGGTTTGAACATCCGGAAGACGGTTGGTCATCATCTTGAACATCTCGTCCAGGTTCCACTCTTCATCGATCT
>Ga0224523_1000863_pt1 | contig 14068 bp, 8 predicted proteins | sample CFST50metaG_FD_182732 | JGI IMG/M metagenome (GOLD analysis project Ga0224523, IMG submission 182732) | Peat soil microbial communities from Stordalen Mire, Sweden - C.F.S.T50 | ecosystem: Environmental > Terrestrial > Soil > Wetlands > Peat | place: Sweden: Norrbotten County, Stordalen Mire...
TCAGTCCCCTTTTGATGAAGATATAACATAAAAGAGGAGTAAGGAACATTGCAACAATAAACGATGATGAAAGAGCTATTGCAACTGTAATAGGAAGTGCCCTGATAAACTCACCAATTGCACCCGTCAGGATTACAAGCGGGAGAAATGATCCGATAATGGTTATAGTAGCAGTCAGAACAGGAACCACAAGATCGGTTGCGCTTCGCCAGGCAGCTGTCCACCTGTCATTTCCACGGTCGAGAAGCTCAACATAATTATCGGCTATTACTATCGCATCGTCAACCACCATGCCGAGAACAACTATCAATGTTGCCAGGGATACCTGATGCAATTCGATACCAAAAATATGCATGAATGCAAAAGTCACTGAAATAGTCATCGGAATTGCAGTTGCCGCCACAGCTGCTATTCTGAGCGGAAGAAGCAATATTACAACGATAATGACTGAAATGATTGCAAGAAGAAACTCATGAAGGAATTGTGAAATGTTTTTATCGACTACCTGGGGCTGGTTTGCAATAGTTGTTATGGTTATGTTGCCAGGCATCTGACCTGCAAATTCAGCAACTATTTTGTCGACCTCCTTCCCTGATTTGACAATATTCTTTCCTTCATACATCTGGATGGTGAGCAGAAGGGCCTTATGCCCGTTCACTGTTATTTTGCTTGAAGGTTCAGTATATTCCCGGGTGAGATCAGCTATGTCGCCAAGCCTTACTATCGCGCCCGTTTTTGATGCGCCAACTATCTGTGCCCTGATGTCCTCTTCAGAATTGTAATATCCAGTCGTATAAAGAGGAGCGGAGAGGTTTTCTGATTTGATTTCGCCGGTGGGATTTATGACATTCTGGGATTGGAGCACTTTTACAACCTGCTGCAGGCTGATATCATACTGAGACATTTTTTCGGAGTCGAAAGTGATTGTAATCTGCTCTTTCTGATCTCCAATACTCTTAATCTTTGAAACCTCGGGTATTGTCCGGACCCTCTCTTCAAGCCGCGAAAGATAATCCTTCATCTGAATATAACCGGCATCATCGCTCTCCAGAGCGATAATCAGAGATTCAGTGTCTCCAAAATCTGAATTAATGAAAGGTCCTTTGACTCCCTGGGGCAGGTCGATAGCTTTTGCCACCAGCATCTGGTGACGCAGCTTGTTCCAGAACATATCCGGTTTTCTGACGTTATCCTGGAGCCAGAGATGTACGACAACCATTCCATCAGTGGTCGTGGAATATGTCTTTTCTTTCTTCACCTCTTCAAACTGGAAAAGGTACTCTTCAAGCTTTTTAGTGACCTGGTCTTCTACCTGGGCTGCTGTTGCCCCGGGGTAATAAGCTATTACCAGGCCTCCAGGGATGGTTATATAGGGATCTTCGCGGCGCGGCATATTCAGGAGCGAGTTCACTCCAAAGGCAAACACCAGCAGCAGAACCGACAAAGTAACCTGCTTATGTTTCAGGGAAGCTTTTACAAAGTTCATATCCTGCCTATTTTATCACAATGGAAGATCCGTCGACCAGCTTTTGCTGACCTCCGGTAATAATCAATTCATTTTCGTTCAGCCCGGAAATGACCTCTATCCTGTCATTTATGAGTCGTCCGGCGACGATATTTCTTCTGAAGGCTTTGTTCTTAACTGTGTCAGCCACAAAAACGAAGCTCTGATCATTGAAATCGTGCTGAAGGGCTTCAGCCGGAATTACGAGAACGTTATTTTCTTTGCCTGATGACATTGACACTTCTGCAATCATCCCGGGACGAATAATTAATTCAGGATTATTGACCTCAATCTTTATTGAAAAAGACCTCGAAGCAGCGTCGGCAGCAGAGCCCACCTCAATGACAGTCCCTTCATAAACCTTATTTAATGAAGAGATCGCGACCATGGCTTTCTGTCCTGTTTTAATAAAATGAAGCTCATTTTCAGGAATAAAGGCACTCACTTTTATTTTCCTGATATCAGAGACAACTAAGAGAGGGATGCCCGTGCTTGTTATCTCTCCGACTTCGCAAAGTTTTTTTAAAAGGACACCATCGATAGGTGAATAAAGCTTTGTATCGGCAAGATTTTTCGCTTGCAGCTTCTGCTGAGCCTTTGCCATCTGAAGGCCGAAGTTCACCTTTGCAAAATCACTTTCACTTACACTATTATTATCATGCATTGATTTCAGGCGGTCATATTCGTCCTGCACCTGGTTTACCTGGATATCTGCAAGCTCTTTTGCTATGGCATAGCTTGCCGGATCGAGGCTTGCCAGAAGCTTGCCTTTTGATACCGGTTCACCTTCATTTGAAGCAATGAAATCGACCTTGCCGGCAACCATGAATCCAAGCCTTACGGTTTTTATGCCTTCAATATTGCCGCTGAGGGATATTTCTTTTCCCGAAACTATCTTAGTTGCCGATGTCGCGTTGACGGGTATTGAATCTTCAGCTCTTTCCGGGTTGCTGCGTTTGGACTGGCATCCGCTTAAGAAAAAAATACATAACAAAATGAATGTTAATCTGCTGCGTGTCATATATAACATTTTATGTATTTATTTATGACACAAAGTTCGCAAATCAAACGAACAAAAGTTAATTTCAGTCGAAAAAAAAAGGCTGAATATTAAATCAGCCTTTTAATAAAATTATGGTTCTTATATTATTTCTCGAAAGAAAAATCGAGACCTATACCAATAAGCCATGTCTTCTTGGCATAAGTTTCCGTATAGGACTTACCAGTTGTGGTACTCGTTAAGTTATTGGATCCTGTTGAATAGAAAGTATACTGTCCTCCGAGGTTCAGGTCGATCTTCGGTGAAATACGGTATCCGAAACCTGCGCCGATTGTATTGGTGTTGGTGCTGTATCCCAGGGAATTATTATAGTATATTGGATTAACACCTGTTATAGTTGCAAGCCATCCTGCGCTGATTCGAAGTTTTTCATTTATTCCATATTCAGCGCCAAGACCGAATTCAAGGAAGTTCTTGTTGATCATCTTGATATCTACATTTTCCTGGCCATCATAATCAACATTTTTATCGAAGTAATAATTGAATGTTCCCGATAAAGTAAGTTTCTTAACCGGTTTGTATTCAAATCCAAGGAAGAGTATAGCAGGAAGATCGGCAATAGAGGTCGAATCCTGGATATAAAGTCCACCGCCATCTTTACCGTCAATAACCTTTGTTTTTAAGTTGAGTTTCGTTTTGAACTCATATTTAATTGAGAAATTAAAGTTTTCGACAGGGGTGATATTTACGCTTATTATCGGTGTAAATCCCATACCGGTCTGTTGTGCATCGACAGCTACATCGCCTGTCTTTGCAGCATAAGCTGTCATACCTGCACTTTTAGCACTGAATACAGGAGCAGCACCTGCGAGATATGCCTGAGCCGTTCCAATATTTATTCCTGCAGGGCTAAGTCCGGCAGCAGTTATAATAGCCTGAATAGTTCCAATCTGAGTTGGAGTTAGTCCGTTAGTTGCACCATCAGTCAATAAAGTAGCTGCAGATACTCCACTCCCTATAATTCCGGTAAGAGCTGAAGCATATCCGGTTGCCCCTGTTGAAAGACCTGAAAGAGTTGTTGCGCCAGCGGTGAAGAAGGAACTGGCAAGTACCATATTTGTACCGTTAAAGGTAGCGCCAAATGCAGGGTAATTAGGATTGATCATTATATTCGTGATAGAGCCGCTGGCAGTATTCTTGGCTGTTACCAGCCTGCCGCCTAAAGCAACAGATAACATATCGCTTATTTTATAAGCAACGTTAGCCTGGTAGCCAAAATATACTGATGATCCCTTGAAATAAATATCTGTTGAATATTTGGTTGTTGTGATTCCCTGGGCATTAAGCAGGGGAACTACATCGGCAGCCTGTGATTCAAATATTGGAAGTCCGGTTTTATAGGTTGCTCCGCCTCCGCCACCAATAGGGTTGAAACCTGCAGAAAATGATAGATTTCCTGTGTTATAAACAACATATACACCAGGATAAACAGGAGCTTTCACATCGCCGATATAAGTTCTCGGTAATGGCCCATTTAGATACTGGTAATTGTTTGTAACAGTCTGGGTCTGGAAAATTGACTGGTTGTTCACTGAGACAAAAAAACCATTGCCAAGCTTGGTCAGACCTGCCGGGTTGAAAAACACAGCATCGATGCCCGTTGAAGCATTCCTGTTTTGTGTCCGTGTAAACATGGCGCTCTGGTTGTTATTTGTAACCAGCCCGCCGGCTAACACACTACCGGAGATCAATATCCCGGCGACAATCGTTAAAAGTTTTCTCATAGATTAATTTTTAAGTTTAAATTTCAGGATTTCTGTTTTATTTACAAATTCCCCTTTTTCATTTATAAAACTTTGGTTAATTAGATCAGTTTGATTAAAAACCGAGTCAAATGTAGAAAAATATTTCAATCCTCCAAATAAGTCTAAAATAGTATATTGATTGTAAGTAAATTGGAAAGATATTGGAATATCATTCGAAAAAGTAACTGAAATAGACCCTGGTACCTGACGCCTGTCTGCTAAATTCCTTGCATAAGGGAGAAATCTTCCATCAGTCCATAATTGATCAGCTGGTAATCTTTTCCCGCCGGATAACTCTTTACATTCCTGAATAGCCATGGCGAGACAAGTCCCGGACTGGGTTTATTGAAATGCGGTCCAAGAAGGTTCTTCAGGCTGCCGATCACTGTAACATCTATTTTATTTATACCAGGTTTTATAAGCTTAGTAACATCCGACAGGTACGGAGGGAATGCGATTACTTTTGCAGGGGTTCCATTAACCATAACTTCTGCTAAAGTACCTTCCCATCTCCCAAGGCTTACCAGGTAAGATCCATTAGGATTTTCAATATTGAACTCCTTGCTGTAAGTCACTCCCCATGAATAGAATGGCATTCCCTGTTCCTTCCAGCTGCCAGTTGTTAATCTTTTAACAGGAGCTTCAATTGTCCATCCTTTATCAGCAGGTGTAACAGAAAAATCACCAAGGATATAGATGGGTTCGATCTCAGCATTGACTTTCATGGGAGAAACATTAATAGTAACTGTGTTGTCTCCCTTTTTAACAAGATTGCCAATTCTGAAAACGCCAAACTCCCTGTCGAGCCACCATTTTCCCTCTTCTGTTTTCACTTTATTCCCATTTACGGTTACTGTCCAGAGGTAAGGCCGTTCGACAACAGCTCTGAAGCCTGAGAGATCGAAATTCCCTTTTACGTCAAAATGATATGTGGCTGTAAACCCGGTATTTATGCCAAATGTATCGCGATCCATTGTTCGGGTTTTAAACTGAACGGATGTATTCCATGGATTGCCGTTTTTAAATCCGTAGTATTTGAAAACCTTATCTGCTGCGTTGTAATTATGCATGTCAGGTGTAGTTTCATTTCCCAGCGTAAGATCGCAGAATTCAAGAGTCAGAACATTAGCAGAATCATTCTTGATCTTCATTGGAGAAGCCGTTTCAACCTGACCTTGAATAGTCGGTCCGATTTTATACATTAGTAGCTCTGCTCCAGTTTCCTGGATCCATAGCAATACGCTTCCTGCTGGAGGAATTGAATAAGGGACAGTTATAACACCATTTCCTGGGTTATTTGGATCATAATCATAACCGTTTATTTCACCTGTCAGAGTATTTAAATCTAATACGTTCTGGCCTTTAACTCTTAGTGCACCCGTTACTGAATCGGTCATGCTCGAGTTGACCAGGAAAAGAACCTGTCCGTCGGCAAGCACCCTTCTCTGGTGATATAGATTTCCGCCTGAAAATTTAGAGAAGACAATACCGGGACCGGTGAAGTATTTTAGAATTATTTCGGAATCCAGAGTAGTAACGGAATGGATCTTTTTGGCATTTTTCGCAAAGAAATTATTTAATTCCTTGTTCTCTGATCCATCTATAAGCGAGGGTTTTGAGAATGTAACCAGCGTGCCTCCTGCTGCAATAAATTTCTTGAGAAGCTTGAATGTTTGAAGATCAATGTTTTCCATCATTGGAGGAAGGACTACCGTTGAATAAGAGCATTGTCCGACAATGAACCTGCCCTTTCTTACAGAGCCTATGTCTTTGATAATATTTTCTGATCCAAGGTCATATTCGACCTGGCTCTTCTCAAGCCTGGTGATAAAGTTCTGAAAGGACTGCCCGATCTCACCTGACTTATTATTGGGTTTAATGTATGAATCATATAACCACGATGATGTAGTGGGTTCCAGGATAAGAATGTCATTTACCTGCTTTCCTGATGATAATGCCATTGATAGTCTTGCATAGTGATCGTTTATATATTTATAGTCGTTCCACCATGGCTCATGATAATCAAATGATTGCGGGTAATCATATTTTCTGGCTCCGGCAAGTGTGAAATATGTAAGATGCTGGTTCATCAGGTTAACACCAAGCGCATATTCCCAGTCGCCTAGTCTTTTCATATCAGTGAATGTAAGTTCCCATCCGGCGCCCCCATAAGTCTCACTCAGTTTTCTCTGTCTTCCAGTCTGGTTTGCAGCGCTTGCCAGTTCTTTTACCGATCTTATGTTGCCGAACTGAGCGTTCACAGAAGAATCGTCGAACTGATTGAAAAGCATATCAATGGCTGGTTGCTGATGCCAGGCGTACATCGCCATGTTATCTCCGCCGGTTCTCATGCTGGGCCAAGCATGCTCCCAGTAATGACCTGTGAATTTAAGTCCGTTCTTCCCGCAGTATTTGTACCAAGGCTTCGACCACCGGTCGATAAACAGCTGAAGCAATGTCTGTGTATAGTTGTGTCTTACCATCTTCCAGTCTCCAACCTCTTCATATAGGGAAGGAAGCTGTGTCTCCAGGTCATAATGCCATTGCTTTCTGAATTGTTCGAACAGATCCGGTGTCCAGCGGATGCCTCCCGGAGAGTCTATCTGGGGTTCATCGGTAAAGGTGCCAGGTATTGTCTTTCCAAATTCAGCGCCAAGATACTTCTCATATCCTGACATTGTCACTTCAATAAACTTCCGGGTTACACCGGGATAAAGAAGATCGACATAAGAGAACCCTCCATACCAGTCGCTCTTCCCGTTGTAAGTTTTGTTGAAGAGAAGATATTTGCCCTTTTTACCCTTTTCATTTTCAAGGGTCGAAGTAATATTAATGAATTTCCCGTTTTCCTCTTTGAGGCAGATGTAATATTTAGAAGCTGTATCAGGAAGTGTTTCGAATTTTGACATATTAAGTCCCTGCCCCTGGTTGTATGATTCAGGCATCTGGTCAGGAACATGCCCTCCGGCAAAACCGCTGGGGTATGAGTTTTCGTCATAGATCCAGACATTCATCCCCAACTTTTTTCCTTTGTCCACAGTGTATTTAAAGAGCTTAAACCATTCATCCGAAAGATACTCCGTTATAAGCCCGGGACGAGGATGAACAAATACCTGAAGGCTTCCCTGTTTTTTGAATTCATTGAGGTGATGATCTATCTCTTCCTTTGTTATTTTGTAATTCCAGACAAAGAACGGAGAAGTAGTGTACTCTTTTGAAGGTGATTTGAATTCAGATGAAAGAGATTTAAAATCATTGATTTTAACTTCGTTGACGACAGGTTTTCTGCACGATGACAGGAGAATTACTGAAAAAATTAAAACCAGGATTTTTAAATAAAGATTGAATAATTTCATAGTAAATTATCTTTAATTATAAGATTAAGAGGGTTCGCGCGCTCACGGATACCTGAATATTAAAATTTTCCGGATAGCCTCAGGCTGAAATTTCTCTGTGGCTGAATATCGCCCGGACGGCCCATATATTCAGTGTTTGTTAAATTTTTAACAGTTAATGAGATAGTAAAATTTTCACTTAGTTTGTACCCAAGATTCGCATCGACCATTGCATATCCGGTATTATGCCCCTGCCAGTATTCATTAAATCCCTGGAGAATGTTTGTTGTAAGAAATACTTCATCGATATTAAGGATTTTGGACCTGGCATATAAATTAAGTCCCAGATCAATTTTCTTCCAGGTGGTTTTTACCGATAGAACTCCGGAGTGTTTTCTCCTGTATTTAAGATATATATCAGTGTTTTTATTTGTCATGGTATTAAATTCCACAGGGTAGGTGAATGTATAGCCGCCGGAAAAAAGAGTATTAAATTCACCAAACATCCTGGCTAATGAGAACTCAAGTTCCGAACCATAAACTCTTGATTGTTCAATATTGGTTGCCCTGAACCCGTATCCGCCGGCCTCGGGGTAGGACCCGAACTGGAACTCGATCATATCTTTATTCTGAAGGAAGAAGAACGATAGATCTGCTTCACCCGTAATTTTACCGAACATCAGACCCTGTTTTACGCCGGCTTCGGTGCTCCATCCCGATTCCGGCATTATATCGGGATTGGGAATAATTTTTATTGATCCAAGGGTTGTTGAAGCAAATTTCTCTGCAATTGCCGGATAACGATATCCTTGTCCGAATGATGCCCTGAGAAAGGTATATTCTGCTAACTGCCAGTTGATTCCGGCTCTGAAAACAGGTACGATCTTTTCATGCATGCTATCGAGAGAATAACTTTCAACACGTAGGCCTGCGACCGCTTTCAGACGTGCAAAAGGCTTTACCTCAGCCTGCGTAAAGCAGGCCAGGTTAAGAGCATTATGATCGCCAAAGAAGTTTGATTTTACTGAGCTGTAGTTTTCTGATAATCCGCTGGTGATGTCAATAAAGTCAGCCAGGCGATACCATAGCTGGTACTCAGAATAAACCGATATAGCATTGCTGTTATTCTGCTGGCTGGCAGGAAGCCTGTTTACGGACGATTGTACCCTCATGCGCAGGTCGTGCCGGTACCTGTCGTTCTTTCTGTATGATATAAAAGGATCGATCGCGAGGAATGTACCATGAAACTCATTTGCAGTTGATTGTGATTGTTTTAATGCTCCCGAGTCGGCATCCTCCCACAGGACAAAGTCTCTCTTGACATCTAATCCTGTCGAGATATTTAACCCATAATTGAGCCCTTCAATTTTATCATTGAAATGCTTTATTTTAAGGTTTACGCGTTCAAGAAGCTCATCGTTTAATTTTCTATACCCTTCGTCCATGAACACGCTGGCGCTTAATCCGATATCTGTCTTCCCGAACTTCTGTAAGAAAGAGAAAGAAGCGCTTGAGAATTTTGTCGGAGTACTGGACCATATCCAGTTCTTATTCCGTGGCTTTCCGTAAAATCCAGCTTCGGTGAAGAACTGAACCGAAGGAATATTTGTTGCATCAGCCGTGCGGAAATTAATGACTCCGTTAAGAGCTGAAGATCCGTAAAGAACAGATGAGGCCCCTTTGATTATCTCGACCTGCGAGAGGTTTTCAAGCGGAAGGAACTGCCACTTTATGCTGCCGGCATCAGCCGCGATCATCGGCAATCCGTCAATTAATGCAAGAACCCTGCTGCCGGCGCCATAGCTGAATCCGCTTCCGCCTCTCACCGATACCTGTCCGTCCATGACCTCTATTCCGGGAGTAGCGTTTATGAGTTCCTGGGCGTCATTTATATGATTATCGGAGAGGAAGCTGGTTTTAATTATATCCATCGAAACGCTAAGCTCAGCAACCTTCTGTTCAGTTTTATTGGCGCTTACGACGATCTGGTCAATTTCGCGGAGGTTCATCTCAAGAAGGATGTCATTTTCAGTGATCTCCGATTCCTTTACGTTAACTTCTTTGGTAACGGATTCGTATCCGACAAACTTAAAGGTTACCATCAATTTCCCGGCAGATGCTTCAAACTGATATGTTCCATCAGGCCCGGTTATGGCTCCCATGTTTTTGCCATAAATTACATAAACACCTGAAAGCGGTTCACCTGTTTTGCTGTCCGATACCTTTCCCTTTACCGTACCATTGGGGGCGGAGCCAGACAAGCCGATGCTCAGAAGAATTCCGAGCGAGGTAATTATCTGGCGTATCATTTGGACTTGAATGTCATTCTTATATCTATAGGCTCCAGAGTATTCTTGTCGGGAACAACAGTGGTTATCTTAAGTGATGTGGTTTTCAATTCTATAATATCACAGACAACAGGTAATTTGTTAGCCAGGGAATCAGAAAAGATAGTAATTTCAGTTTCAGCCTCATTAAATATCCAGGTGCCGACATAAGACCCGAAGGTCCCAGTGCCATCATCCTTGAATTTTGCATCACCTTTAAATTTTTCAAGCAATCCGCCTGGTCCGCTGGCATCCAGCTTATTTGCCAGCAAACTGTCACTCGTCCAGACAGGTGTTGTTAAAAGCTTGAATTTCTCAGATTTTTCTTGTTTGCTGCAGGCAAAAACAATAAGGGAAAACAAGATTAAGAAAAACAAAGAGAGCTTTTTCATGTCAATCAGATATTAAGTGTACAAAATACATTTAATATAATATAGCGAATCAGATATTCACATCCTGAATCCTTACCAAAGTTAGGAAAAGTATTTTATTCAAAACATTTCAGTTTTTCTCACACATGCCCGAATTTAGAACAGGTAATTGGTATTTTCTGTTAACCCACCCCTGAACCCTCCCGGGAGGGGAACTAACCATTGAACCATTGTGCCCTTATCCCATTAAACCGTTATTTAAGTTCCTTAATCTTTATGTTTTTAAAATATACCAGGTTGCCATGATCCTGCAGAAGGATCCTGCCGTCCTGTACTTCTCCGAAATTGGGAGAATCCCTGAATTTGCTGGTTGCAACCAGTGCTCTCCAGGCATCGTTTTCTCTTTCGTACTCGACTGTAAGTTTTCCGTTGAGCCAGTGCTGGATTTTATTCCCCCTGACAATTATTTCTGCCCTGTTCCAGTTATTGGCACCGTTATCTATCTTATCTTTTTTTGGAGGTATAAGGTCATATAGACCTGCAACTGTCCGGTCTCCGTCTTTCCCCAGTTTTGCATCAGGGTGAAGCTTATCGTCAAGTATCTGGTATTCACATCCTATGCCAGCGAGTGCACCATTCTGGGATTCTATATCAACAAAGTACTTGATTCCGCTGTTAGCACCAGGCGTATATTTAAAGTCGGCGACAAGATCGAAGTTCCTGTAAGTTTTAATAGTAACAATATCACCGCCACCTCCCTGCGCTTTTGTGGCAGGATTAACTGATAGAACCCCATCCTTTATCTCCCAGCCGCTTTCAGGGAATTTTTTCGTTTTCGGGTTCATCCATCCACTAGATGTTTTTCCGTCGAACAACAGGTTCCAGCCTTCCTTCTTTTCTTTTTTCGAAAGCGTGTTATCAGGCAATGAGCCTGCTTTTGAATTCTTAGCGTTCATCGGTTTTCTCATACCTAGCTGCTGACCGCTTACCTGGGCGGCCATGAAAGATAACAACATTACTAAAGCAAAATCCCGTAGTAATTTTTTCATAATTCTGTAATTTGGTATACTAAAATTATAAGGTGAAAAGATATAATTTTTTTTGATTTATTTAATTTACTGCGGAGGAACACGATGTTCTTTGGAGATTATCATGCAAATCCTGACCCTGAAACTCTTTGGTTAACATGAGAAATAATAAAATAGCTTAAAAATTTTACTTTACCCGTTGTATAAGTCGTTTTTTTTAAACTGAAACAGGAAATTCGTTATTTTTGTTTCCTGTTTTTGGAAGAATAAACTAAAGAAATCATGCAAAACAGGGAACTTTCGATTAGACCTCTATTATTAATGGTCATATGGATCTTTTGCTTTGCCTTTCAGAATTCATCTGCACAGAAGGTTGTCGGACTTGATAACTGGTTTAACAAGGAGACCAATGCAAAGACCGGCAAGCCTTTCCATTATATATGGACAGACACAGAGAACAGCGGTTATTCAAGATGGGGCGAGATATTCAAGTCAAAAGGTGCTGTACTGGCAGATATTAATAAGCCATCTTCATCAGAATTGAATAAAATCAATGTTTATATAATTGTTGATCCTGACACAACAACTGAATCGAAATCACCTAATTATATCATGCCTGAAGATATTAAGGCAATAACGAAATGGGTTAAAAAGGGTGGTGTTCTGGCAATACTCGCCAACGATGCTCCAAATTGCGAATTCACCCATCTTAACCAGCTGGCAAAAAATTTCGGAATGACTTTTAATCACGTCACACTTCATCCTGTAACTGGTGCAAATTATGAGATGGGAGCTTCAGTCAATCTTCCTGCTCATCCTCTGTTTAACGGAATAACCAAGATCTATATGAAAGAGATTTCCGATATAAACCTTTCAGACGATGCCAAAGCAATACTTATCGAGAACGGCAAGGTGCTGATAGCCGAAAACTGGGTTGGCAAGGGATATGTATTTGCAATCGGCGACCCTTGGATATATAATGAATATATGGATCACGACCGCCTGCCTGAAAGCTTCCAGAACAGGAAAGCGGCAGAAAACCTCACCGACCTGCTATTAGGTAATGCAAAGAGAAAATAATACCCCTTTCTTTTTCTCCCAAGGGGAAATACCCTTACGGCATGCAGCCTGTGGTATACGACAACATTCCGGATTTTGAGGATTTCGGTTTGAGATGTTTCCTCCTTACCGGATCAAAATTGTTTAAAATAAAATGATACACAAAACAGCATTAATTACAGGAGCTTCCGGAGGCATAGGACTTGAATTTGCAAGGATTCATGCATCAAAAGGCGATAATCTCGTTCTTGTCGCCAGAAGCAGCGATAAGCTTGATGAAGTAAAGAGAGAGCTGGAGAAAGATTATAAAGTTGAGGTATATAATATAGTTAAAGACCTCTCTGTGAAAGATGCTGCAGCAGATGTTTTCAATGACGTGAAAAGTAAGAATATTATTGTCGGTTACCTGGTAAATAATGCCGGCTTTGGGGATTTTGGGCTTTTTGCCGGAAGCGATTGGGAAAAGCAGGAGAAGATGATCGGCCTTAACATTACTGCGTTGGCTCATCTTACCCGGTTGTTCCTGCCTGGAATGATTGAGAGGGGAGAGGGAAAAATTCTGAATGTCGCATCAATGGCCTCTTTTCAGCCCGGACCAACAATGTCTGTCTATTTTGCCTCCAAGGCATTTGTCCTTAGTTTTTCAGAAGCAATTAATAATGAAGTAAAAGATAAGGGAGTAAGTGTGACGGCTCTCTGCCCTGGCTCAACGGAAAGCAATTTTCATGCAGTTGCAATGAATGATCCGAACCTTGTCGAGGATCGGAAAATGCAATCTGCAAGAGAGGTTGCGGAGATCGGTTACAGGGCAATGATGAAAGGAAAGCCTGTAGTAATTCCTGGATTAAGAAATGCTTTCCTTGCATTTGCTGTAAGGTTCTTTCCACGTGAATTCATTACAAAAATGGCAAGGAAAATACAAGAGGGCAAACACCTTTAAGCCCCAGAGCCTTTGTGCCTTTAAATTCCTCATTTAGTTTTATCCGTCAATTATAGTACCTTTGACGTTTTAATTCAGGAATAATCCCCGCCCCTGCAAGGCAGTTTTTATTTCCCATTATTTATACTAATTATTACATGAAGTTTGAATCATTGAACATTATTGAACCTATACTTAAATCATTAAAAGAAGAGGGTTACACCATACCAACACCTATACAGGTACAGGCTATACCAATAGTTCTAAACGGAACCGATCTTATTGGCTGTGCTCAGACAGGTACAGGAAAAACTGCTGCTTTTGCAGTGCCGATTCTTCAGATACTAAGCAAAAACAAGAATTTTGACCGGAAGAGAAAAATCCGCAGCCTTGTCGTCACACCGACCAGGGAGCTGGCAATACAGATAGAAGAGAGTTTTAATGCTTACGGCCGGCATACGTCTCTCACATGCACTGTCGTTTTCGGAGGTGTCCCTCAGAATCCGCAGGTTGCTGCTTTACAGAACGGAGTGGATATACTTGTCGCAACACCGGGCAGGTTGCTCGATCTTATGAACCAGGGATATATATCGCTGAAAAATATTGAAATATTTGTTCTCGACGAAGCCGACAGGATGCTTGACATGGGGTTCATACACGATGTAAAAAGAATTATTGCAGCTCTGCCCCAAAAAAGGCAATCACTTTTTTTCTCTGCAA
>Ga0224523_1000864_pt1 | contig 14063 bp, 8 predicted proteins | sample CFST50metaG_FD_182732 | JGI IMG/M metagenome (GOLD analysis project Ga0224523, IMG submission 182732) | Peat soil microbial communities from Stordalen Mire, Sweden - C.F.S.T50 | ecosystem: Environmental > Terrestrial > Soil > Wetlands > Peat | place: Sweden: Norrbotten County, Stordalen Mire...
GTATTTAGAGAGAACCCGTCAATTCCGCACCGGACTTGATGGTAGTCTCGAAAATAAGATAGGAAAATTATATCAGGATGCTGCTCAAAATCTTGTACCTAAAGATTCTCTCCAGAAAAAAGCTTTCCTTCTTAACCCAAGCCCGGCTTTTATGAATTTGTATACTAAAGCAGATAGTTGTTATTCAAGAGTATGTCAGTCAAATCCCAAAATTTACTATGGATTTTTAGCACGGGCCCGTCTGGCCAATCTCATTGATCCGAATTTGACAAAAGAACTTGCCAAACCGTATTATGAAAAAATGATTGAGGTTGCGATGGCCAATAACCCTGATGCCAAGTCACAGATTAAAGAAGGACTTAAGTACTTGAGTTATCAAACTTATAATGCTTATATTGCCGCAGGTAAGGATAAAGAAAAGTCAGCACAAGCCAAGGCGCAACTGATTGAAATATTAACTAAGATCCAGGCAGTTGATCCAACAGACAGTTATGCAATTGACAACTTAAAGATTCTGACTGCTCCTCCAAAGAAAACTGCACCAGGGGCTGCAAAATAATCAATGCTATTTGATTCCCTTTAAAAAAAAGACCATCCTTTAACCGGGATGGTCTTTTTTTATTGCTTATACCATCCCTTACTGCTTCGGGAAAATTGTTCAGGTTCAATGATAATAGATGAAAATGACCAGGTCAAACAGGAAATAACAGATACTAATTTTAACAAAATGAATTCTATAAAAATCCTCGTCCCAGTAAGGATTATTTAAAATATATACCCTGTTTATTGGTAGATAATCAAGGGGTGTAGCGTACCTGTAGCGTACCCTTAGCGTACATATAGCGTAGGTGTAGCGTCTATAGGGTACGGAACAGGTACGCTATATGTACGCTAATTGTACGCTACAGGGACTGATTATCTACCAATTGTCTGTAAAGTTTTTCATAATGATCCGGGAGTCAAGGGATGGTTTTTAAACATTGTTTTTCACTAATTAAAAAAGGCCACTAACTAATAGTACAGTTAGTGGCCTTTTTATTAGAATTCAGCTCAATTTAATATTTACAATTCAGTTTGCTGAAGTCCGGTTTCTTCATTCTCAACAATGACTCTTTTTTTATAAAATACCCGTAACAAAGTGGGGAAAACGATCAGTAATAAAGGGAGCGCAATCACAAAACCACCGATAACTGCAATGGCCAAAGGCTGGTGCATTTGAGCCCCAGTACCGGCGCCGATAGCCAAAGGCATCAAAGCGATGATTGCACCCAGTGCCGTCATTAATTTTGGTCTTAAACGCGTAGAAATGGCATATACCAGGGAATCATCCACACTGCCCGTCTGCATATTGGTCATGAATTGTTGGAAAGTAAAGATGGCGTTTTCACCAATGATACCCACAATCATAATCAAGCCGGTATAACTGCCCACATTTAAAGGAGTGCCAGTGACAAATAATCCGATTAAGCTACCAGCAGTACCCAAAACAGCAATAAACAGGATGATAAGAGCTGCTTTGAGATCCCTGAACAGGAAGAGCATCAGTGTAAATACAAGCAGGCTGGAGGTAATCAGAATGAGTAACAATTCATCAAACGATTTCTTTTGCTCTTCAAAGGCGCCACCATAACTGACATAATATCCCTGTGGAAGAGATACATTTGATTTTATGCGGCTTTGGATATCCTTCATCACGCTGCCAAGATCACGTTCATTTAAACGGGCGGTGACGATACCCACGGACTGGAGGTTTTCACGGTTAATTTCAGCCACACCCTCACTTACCTTTATATCTGCAAAATCAGTGATAGGTTTCAACTGACCGTCGGGTAAAAATATCGGTTGAAGTTTCATGTTTCGAATATCGTTATTTTTACTGTCTGCATAAATCATCCTGATATCTGTACGTTGTTCTTTTTCCAGGATATTTCCAACGATAACCCCTTGTAACTGCGTCTCCAGCTGAGACTGAAACAAAGTAGGGGTCAGATTATATTGTGCCAGTTTTTGAATATTGGGTTTTATATCAATGGTAGGTCCGGCAATAGTAATTCCATCGAAGACATCAGCCGTTCCTTTTACCTTGCTCACTTCAGCAGCTATTAGTACAGAAAGTTCTTTAAGTTTGGTCTGATTATCTCCAAAAACCTTGACTTCAATAGGTTCCACAGAGGCCATCAGGTCGCCGAGCATATCACCGATCACCTGTCCAAATTCAATTCTTAAGGCGGGTTGTGTTGCTTCTACCCTCTTCCTGATATCGTCAATCACCTCTTCAGTGGTGCGTGAGCGATCTTTTTTTAGTTGAATAAGATAATCCCCTCTGTTTGGTTCAGTGATAAACAGCCCCATTTCAGTGCCTGTTCTACGGGAATAGCTTTGATATTCAGGAATCTTAACGATGATTTTTTCCACTTCCTGCAAAATATGATCCGTCTCATCAAGAGAAGTCCCCGGTGGGGTCCAATAATCTAATACGATGGAACCTTCATCCATTTCGGGCAAGAATCCTGTTTCAATAACCGGAAGAATCAGGAAGATAGATGCAATGAGACCAGCAATAAAAACAAAACTTATAACAGGATGAAGAATAAAAAACAAAACCCATTTCTGTTTATGTATCTTTTTAACCAATTCTTTCTTTGTCTTCTTCCGCTTTGAATGAAAACCAGAGAGTGTAAGATAGATGACTGGTAAACCAAGCCAGGTGACAAAAAATGAACATACCAGGGTAATGATCATGGTGTTGGTAAGCACATTAAAATAAGCTCCTGCCACACCCTGCATCAACATAAAAGGAAGAAAGATGACAATGGTGCTTATCGAAGATCCCACCATAGAAGGGAAAAGATATCTGATGGCCTGATGAACCAGTTCTTTTGAATCTTTTTCCGGGAACTCTTCATGGGTACGATGAATCTGCTCGACTACGACTACCGCATCATCGATGATCAGTCCAATGGCAGCGGCAATAGCCCCCAGCGTCATAATGTTCAAGGTATAGCCGAAGGAATACAGTGCAATAACAGTCAACAATAAAGTAATCGGAATGGTTATCAGAATAGTGGAGCTGGCCTTCAACGAACGCAAGAACAAAACTGCGACAATAATAGCTAAGAAGAGTCCTAACCAAAGACTGTCGTTCACACTCCGAATAGCATCAGTCACAAAATCAGCCTGATTGTAATAAGGAATCAATTTTACATCCTTGGGAAGAATATGTTCTAATTCAGTGCGCTTCTTATTGATATTGTCATTCAGATCAATCAAGTTTGAAGTAGGCTGTTTCAAAACTGCTATTAACAGTGCCTGTTTCCCATTAGCATTGATACGCGTATATTCAACTTTTTCGCGTATTTCAATGTTTGCTATATCTTTAAGACTAATAATCCGTTTACCGGTATTCTTTATTACCACATTTTCGATGTCGTTTTTATTATACAATCCGGCATCAGTAATAGTCATATACAGTCGTTTATAATCAGATAGCAGTCCGTTGGAGTTAATGAAATTAGTCTGGGCAAGCACTGTACTGATCATATCTGGGGTAACACCATACGAGCTCATTTTCTGAGTGTTCAGTTCTATCCAAAACTCTTTGGTCTTGCCACCAATGACCCGGATAGATGAGATACCCGGGATCTGTGAAAGATAAGGCTTTACGACATAATTGGCTATCAGATTCAGCTCGACAGGGGTTTTGGAATCGCTTTCGAGGGTATATCCCATCACCGGTAAGATGGAGGGGTTCATCTTCTCGACAACGAAATTAACATTGGGAGGAAGGTCGTTCTTGATCTGATTGATCCTTGATTCCAACATCTGCATATTGACATTGATATCGGCATCCCAGTTAAGAAAAGCGGAGATTTCGCAAGATCCCCTGCTGGTAGTGCTTTTTATGATAGAGAGATCCTGAATCTGCTTGATGGCATTTTCGAGTGGCCGGGTGACGGAAATCATCATCTTATCGACAGGCTGCTCACCATAATCTGCGATTACCTTTATCTTGGGAAAAGTAATCTCGGGAAATAAAGAGATCTGTATTTTACTATAAAAAAAGACGCCAAAGGCCAGGATTATTGCGAGGATGACCGAGATCGGATGTTTATATCCATGAAAGAAATGCTTCATCTACTTCAGTTTTTTGATGGTAACTTTTGCGGTATCAGGCAATCCATAGTTTCCGGTCAACAGAAAACGATCGGTCTTCAGAAATGAAGGGCTGGTGATCTCCACTTTATCACTGTTTTCGAGTCCTTTCTTAATACCAACCTTCACGGCCACAGTATCATTGATCATTTTCATGACCCAAAATTCAGTCTGTGTCTCATTGGCAAGCACAGCTCCTTTGGATATTACATTGGCATTGTTTTTTGCATTTTTTACAATCCTAACTTTTGCAATCAGGTTTTCAGGTAAGGCCACCTTTCCATTCACACGGACGATATAACTTAAGGTTTGGGATTGGGCATCCATGACTGGCAACCTGGAACTGATCGTACCTTCAAATTCGCGGTTATCAGAAAGCACAATTTTACAGTTCTTCGTTTTACTTACCACCTGGTTTAATTCATAAGGCACCTCAAGGAGAAAAACCATGCTGCTTTGCTCTGCTATCACAACCAACTCGTCACCTTCCATGACGTTATCGCCATTCTGATGAAGTACAGCACTGATAATTCCTGCGCGAGGTGCCTTGACTTTGATTACCCCTTTGAAACGCATAGAAGTATCAGATGGGACATATCCTTCCATCGCCGCCGATTCTTTGGTTTTTAAGGTCAACAATAGCTGTCCTTTCTCGACAAAATCGCCAGGGTTGAGCTCGATGCTCTCTATATGTCCCGATATATTGGCCTTGACGCTGTTTTTCTTCAGAAACGAACTGTGCGCATTCAATTCTATTATATCAGACATGGGTTCCATGTTTACACTAGTGAGAGTAACGGGAGTCTTTGCCTCGATGACTGCATCAGAAGAGGCCTCTGCCTTTGGTTTGCAACCGGTTGTAATTATCAGAAAGCCTGATAGCAAATAGAGGATCAATGAAGATACCTGCTTGATTTTTGTAGTCATGGTGTTTGAGATCATATCGTTTATCGCCTTAAATTCCATTTATATCATTTAACGATTCGAATCATGTTATTGCTGTTTCAGATAGTTGAGTTCATTGATTAAACCCAGTCTCTTAATTTCGGACTGATTGATCATCCGGTTAATGACAGCATGATTGCGGAGTGCATTCAGGTAATCGATAACAGGGATATTGCCATTGCTAAGTTGAATCCGGGCAATGCCAATAAGTTCAATCGAAGTAGCCAGTTGTTTTTTCACCTGTTCTACTATTTTTGTTAAATTCGATAACTCTCCGTAGATCTGATAAACCTGCTGTTCATATTGAGATTTAAAAAAAGATTGATAGGAAGAACGAGTATTCTCAGATATTGTCATTTTCTGTTCCTCTAATTTCCTTTGGCCACCATCATATATAGGTACTGACAGGCTGATACCTGCACTGACACCGAAATGTTGATAGATATTGCTTATCGTACTACTCATCAATCCTGCATCGGCATACCAGTTCAGTTTGGGTTTTACCGCATCAGCGATCATTTGTTTATCATTTTCAATCTTTATGCTGTCGATTTTAAACTGCATAAAGAGTGGTGATTGATTGAGGTTATCTGTTTTTAGTTCAGTAATAGAAGGTTTAGTCAACTCCACATCTTTCGTTTCATTTATTCCACACAACTGATTAAGTGATTGCAAGTCCGTGGAATACTGCCCTAAAAGCTGAGTGATGGTCATTTCCTGTGCCTGCGTTTCGGCCAGTAACGAAAGGTAATCCGATTGTTTGTAGACACCGTTAATAGTCATTTGCTTCAGAAGTGCTAACTGATCGTTCATCATCTTAAGCTGTGAGCGGTTAAACACAATATCATTCAAATCGCCATAGGTAGTCAGATATTGATTGGTGATCGATTTTTTGACATCGTTTACCGATATTCTAATTGCATTGTTAACCGATTGTTTCTGAATATTCAATCCTTTGAATTTTGTATTCAGCACATATTTATTCGAAATTTCTTTCTTCACTCCCACCAAACCAATAATATTGGCCCCATTTGTTATTGCCTCATCATATCCCCAATTATTGAGAGTAGGGGCATAGATTATTTGTGAAGTTACATCGGCCTGATATTTTTGAGACGCGCGTATCAGCAGACTATCAACTGCAGAAGCAGAAAGCTGGTTTTGATAATCCTTGAGCAAAGGACTGTTCTGAACAGCCTTATTAATATAATATTCAAGAGTTTGCTTTTGTGCACTCAACTGCTGAAAAAATAATAAGATAGCACTAAACAAAAAAATCCTTTTAAGCATATACTTAAATGTTTTAAAAGTAATGAGATAGTTTCAATAAAGAACAGAAATTTGATAGTCCAGTCATATCAATGGCCTTATCGTTCTACAAACATTGAGTTACAAATTAAGTGCGTTATTCTGTAGCAAAACTGAATACATCGTAGCCATTTTCCTTAATGGTCTCCATTGCCATCTGATTTTGCATGATCATGGTACTCCATTGATTGAAATCCCAAATAACAGGTGTTGTAAACCAACTCTCAATATTCATCACAAACTTCAGGGTCTTCGTTTGATTGTTCAAAATCATAAAAGAAGAGGCCGGTAGTTTAACATGAAAATAGTTCTGTACAAAGCCGGTGATATTGGCGGTTCCCATTCCACCGGTATAAATCTGACCTGTCCCCAGGTGAAAGTTAAACGGCGATCTGACACCGGAAGCATTATTAAAGAACCCATCCATCATCAGGAAATGGTATCCACCTCCAAGTACATCAGGCCATGCCATATTCGATTCGGGAGGATTGACAAAGCTGTTCGACTTGTTTAACTGTTCATCCAGTCCAAAGGTGAAACTGATGGAATCATAACTGATAGTGGGAAGCTCATTGACAATCTGCCAGGTCTGGGTTGATGGAATATCAATATCGACGTAGTGCGCAGGGTTATTGCTATTCAATGGAATCACCTGTCCGTTAATCAGGTGAAGCTTCACATCAGAAATAAAATATTTGAGTCCATGGATTTCATAATGATTGCCGGCAGCATTGACATAGATCATCTGATCCTTGACTAAAGCCTGACCATTGACCTGATGTATAAATTGAATCACTACCTTCCCCTCGTTGGACTTTTTTTCACACGATGTGATGGAAAGCAGGATTGCACATAAAAATGTCCATTTAAGTAATCTAATCATATAACTTCAGTTTTATGTAAATGAATGATTCTTAGTGATAGTTCATTTCTGTAATTGAATATCAGGAAGAATCTTACTGTTTCATTCAAAGATCAACAAAAAAGAATAATTGTTGGATCCGAACAGACAAATTTAGATATTTTTTCACACCATTCATCCATCTCATAACGGCATAAAGAATTATTAGCTTTGTTTTAACATTCAAATGTTTTTAAAATAATTTCAAATAAAAAAGGCTTCAAGAAACCGGCATTAATATACAGGACAGATTGAAACCTTAATGAGATAATGTGTTTTGCAAACCTTTTTTGTAAAGCGTGAATTTATTTAATTAAACGTGATGCCCCATTTTTTATTGGGTTCCGGACCCAAAAACAGTTCAAGTACGCCACCTTTGACAAGATCACTGTGATAAAACCAGAAAGTATTCAATGGCTTGCCATTTAATTTTGCAGATTGGATGTAGATATTTTTTGACCCGGCATTATGAGTAACAATCTTAAATGTTGTACCGGGATAATAAGCCGGATCAAGCTTTATGGTCACTTCATCGAAGACAGGTGCAGAAATCTGATATGTAGGTCGTTGCGAGGCCCCTCCTTGTTCATCAAAGAGCCCCATCGCCATCATTGCAGCAACTGAACCCATCATTCCCTGATCCTCATCACCATGATAACCATGGGCAGGAGTGATGTCGCTAAAGACAGAATCTCGAACCAAACGTACCCATTTCTGGCTTAGCCATGGAGCACCTGCAAAGTTGAACATTTGTGCCATTCCGGTAGAAGGTTGATTGCCATAATCGACCCAGGCCATGGCATGATTCCCTACCGGAGCAACAAAACGATGGAGCTGTGCTTTCTCAAACTGGTTGTTGAGAGCCTCAGTATATTTAGCAGGTCCTCCAAAAAGCTTGATCAATCCAATAGGATCCTGCGGAACATACTGGGTATAAATTGCACTCGTTGCCTCACAAAATCCTTTGGCTGAAAATACCTTCGCATTGTCGATTACAGGAGTAAAATTTTTAAGCCAGGTACCATCTAAATTACGGGGATGCATCCAATGAAGTGCTGAGTCCCAAAGATTCTTATAGTTTAAAGCACGTTGATAGAAAAGCGTGGCATCATCATTTTTCTTTAATGAAGTAGCCAGTTCTGCCAGACACCAGTCCTGATATGCATATTCCAGTGTTTCAGCTGCTCCATCCAGATGCATCCCCTTCCCTTCGATATCTTCAGGCACGTATCCCCGATCGACATAATATTTAATTCCACCACCTGTAGCTTTATCCATACTGAATTCATAACCAGCATGATCACGGATACCACCGGGAAAGGCATTCTTGCGCAGACCTTCCCAGGCAGATTGAACATCCCAGTTACGGATACCCTTGTGATAGGCTGCAGCAAAGAAAGAAGCTGCCGGATCACCAATCATCACAAAAGTATAGTTTCCACCCGACGGACCTCTTGGTATCAATCCACCATCATGATACATATCAACCATCGTATTGCAGAATTCATCTATCACTTTGGGATAGGCAATAGACCACAGCAGATTGATTGACCAGTGTGCTCCCCATAGTGCATCAAAATTATGATGACTATATAAGGGTTTATCATTTTTGTCGCAAGGAACTTTTTTGATCAATGTCTGAGGACCAGTATTATCACAATAACTTCCGTCCAGATCACTGACGACCCTGCGGCCCAATAAGGAGTGCCACAAGTCTGTATAGAAACGTGTTTTAAGCTTTGCATCATTTGTTTTAACTTCTATTTTCCCCAACCATTGGTTCCATTCATCACGCGATTCCCTGACTACACGATCAAAGTCCCAATGCGGTAATTCACCGTCCATATTTTCCCTGGCATTTTTAATACTTGTATAAGATATCGCCACTTTCATCAGTAAAGGTGCTTTATCTTTTCCAAAACGCACCCATGCCCCTGCATTTTTCCCTGAGACCTCACCCATAACATCCGTTAGATTCTTTCCATTGACCCATCCTCCAAACGCAGTTACCGGTTTATTGAAATCAGCGACAAAATAGACTTTGAATGGTTTTGGACGACGTGATGTCGGAGCCATGATAGCATAACCTTCTAAATGAGTGGGACTAATTTTCTTAACTGAACAATATGAAATAGAATCCATTAAAACAGCACCCAGGTCAAAATAAATTCCAGGAATTGCATCTTCCGGGAATGTATACCGATGCATGCCAACCCTTAACGTTGATGTTAATTCTGCTGTAATATCATAGGTCTTTAACAGTACTTTGTGATATCCTGGATGAACTTCTTCGTCGATATGACTAAAATCAGACTGGTAGGCATTCATTCCAAGATTGCCTTTGGGTTCTCCGGTAAAGGGCATCACTGCAACGCCGTAAAGCTGCCAACCATGGATATGACTGAAACATCTGATTTTAGTATCATCATAAAGGTACCCATTTTCCCAATCGCCACCTGTACGTGTGTCAGGACTCAGGTTTACCATTCCAAAGGGACGACAGGCCGAATTAAAAAAGAACCAACGGCAAATTTCAGTTCCACTTTGAGGAAATACCCAATCTGCTGGAGTCAGTTTATCTTTTACGGGCCAGCCTCTATCCGAAATGATTATCGAAGAATGTGTATCCCTGAAAACACTATTTCCGAAAGATTTGCTTTCAAGATTCAATATCCAAAATACTAAAAATGGAATACTGATGCGAATAAATGAATTTAACATTATAATTTGAAGAATAAATGGTTACTGAAAATATTTTCATTGTTCGTGAAGACGTTTTAGACGTAAAGAATCAGTCTCACTAAAATAATTCGGTTTATTAAGGTTTTAAAAAAACAAAATTAAAAATTTACACTCAATAAAAAGATTTTGAATAATAGTATATTGCACTATTTGTCTCAAGAAATCAATTCTACTTCACGCAAAAAGTCATATCCTTTTAATGTTTCAGTTACCGTCCAATGTCCATCAACCATTTTTCTATTGACATCATGAGGCAACATTTTCAATATTTTCTGTACTTTTTTAATGGTAGATTCACGCACAGTCCCCCCATGTGCATAAATGAGACTTGCTTTTTTATCATCCAGTTTAAGTAAATTAATAAAAACAGTAACTCCTGAAATGCGTTTTGGAAAACATATTGGATCATTGCAATAATGCACCTGAATTGCAAATGCGCCACGTGGGTTGATAAAAACATCGCCTTCACGAGGTGACAAATAGAGAATTTTTTGAACTAAACAACCATAAGATATCAGGAAAGCAGCCATTCCTGCTGCAAAAGCACACCCTTCACTGTGACTGATAATTTTAAAAGCCTCAGAAGGTTTTAAATTGCCTGTCAATTCCTGGTAATGTTCCAAAGCATATCTGGAACCATTTAAATATCTATCACCGGCAAGCTGATCGATACCAAGTAAAGATGACCCGTCAATAAAATATTTTGCCTCATTCTCATTCCCACCTATAAACTCATATGATGTAGAAATAAAAAATGGGCTGAAATGACTCCAATAAGATTCCGCAGGGGTTCCGGGTGAAATCCCAAACAATCCTGTAAATCTATTCCAGTATCCATTAATATATATGACCATTGTTTTCTAAGTTATTCTGCAATACGTACAGACACAAATTTACACATTGTTCTGCCAATTTTTCAAAAGATTTCAGTTCATGATTACCTGATTATGTAGAACGAATTATAAGTAGTATTATATTTGTCGTTGGTAATGAAAGCCACCTAAAACTAAACGCTTAAAGGATATTATTGAAATCAGCAACATCCTTTATTTACTAAAGTGAACTAAAACGATGAGTAAAAAAATTGTATTCTGTAATTGTGGTGGTAAAAATATTGGGACTGAACGTTTGAAAGGGTTGGACAACCTTGTTCATAATACAGATGCACAGGTAGTCAGTATCTCAGATCTATGTGGATTTTCAGTTTCCGGAAAAGAAGAACTCTGTCAATTGTTTTCTACTTCAGCGGAAGTTTTACTTCTTGCCTGTTATCCCAGAACCATTAATCTTATCTTAAATAACGCCGGCATTGATTCCAAAAACTCCAGATATCATTTATTGAATATCAGAGAACTGAATGATGAGCAAATTTTTAATGAGATAGAGCTATTTTGTGAAGATGGAACCGGCGAACATTCCTATACCGAAATAAAAAGTGATGAAGAATGGCCTGCATGGTATCCCATCATTGATGAAAGCCGTTGTACAAGTTGTGGCCAGTGTGTCAACTTTTGTTTATTTGGTGTATATGAGATAAAAGACACTAAAGTTCAGGTAATTAATGCCCACGGATGTAAAAACAACTGCCCGGCCTGTGCCAGAATCTGTCCTCAAACCGCTATTATATTCCCAAAATATCAACAGGGAGGCGCAATAGGAGGTTCTGATCAGATCGATGAAATAGCGGAACAACAACGTCAGGTTCAAGATATTGCCACTATCTTGGGGAGTGATATTTATCAGGCGCTGGAACAAAGAAAGAAGAAACGCCAATCGATTATTAATGCTGAAGCAATGAAAAGAGCCTTAGCTGAAAGAGAAAAAGCGCTTTCAGAAAGAAAAGGAAATTAATATTTTTGCTGCCAGCAACAATAAATAAACAGTATCCTTTTAAAATATCATTTAAAAATACTTCATGTCAATACTATCCAATTTCTTAAGAACTGACTTGCGATGTCTCCGAAAATTCATCTTCAATTTTGGATTGAAGGGTTGGTTGGGATTCCGAAAGTTCGAAAAACGAAAGAGAAAAGGAGAAATGTTTCCGGCATTTCAATTCATATCTGTCACCAATGATTGCAATTTAAAATGCCAGGGTTGCTGGGTCAGTACCGGAGAAAAAAAAGAGAGCCTGGATATCAACAAAATCCATCACATCATCGAAGAGAGCAAAAAGAAGGGTTCGTACTTCTTCGGCATCCTTGGAGGCGAGCCACTGGTCTACAAGCAATTACTTGACATTTTCGGTCAACATCCCGATTGTTATTTCCAGCTCTTCACCAATGGCACCCTCTTCACCGACCAGATGGCCAAAGAACTGAGGAAACTGGGTAACGTCACTCCCCTGTTCAGTTTCGAGGGTGACGAAGAGGTAGCAGATATACGTCGTGGTGGCAATCATATTTTTCAACGTGCTACAAAGTCAATAGAGATCGCAACAAAAAACAGACTCATAACAGGAGTCGCAATCAGCGTCTGTAAATCGAATATCGAAATGGCGCTTTCTCCTGCATTCATACAATCACTGCATGACAAAGGAGTACTCTATTTATGGTACTATATCTTCCGTCCGGTGGGCGAAAATCCAAGTTATGAGTTGGCATTAGATGAAACAGAGATCCAAAGACTACGCCAGTTTATGGTCGATGGCCGTTCCAAATATCCTATTGTAATGGTTGATTCTTATTGGCGGGCCGATGGTGAACCCTTCTGCCCTGCTGCAGAAGGACTGAGTCATCATATCAATCCTGCAGGCAATATTGAACCCTGTCCGATCATTCAGTTTGCATGTGACAGTGTTCACAGTGAAAATTTAAACAAGGTCTATGAAGATTCTCTCTTTCTGAAAGCGTTCAAATCAGAAATTCTAAACAAGACCAAAGGCTGTGTCCTTATGGAAGATCCCGCCTGGTTAGCACAATTTGCCAGCGACCATAATGCCATGAACACATCTAACCGACCCAACATGCCGGAAAGGCTAAAAGCCGCTCCGGTTATCTGCAGCCATGGGTCATGTCCTGCTATACCTGAAAAACACTGGGTCTACCGAATGGCAAAGAAGATGGCTTTCTTTGGTTTGGGAGCTTATGGTTGATCTTAAAAACTGATATAAAAAATGATAAGTCAGGAACTGTCCTTAATTGTTCCCATAGAAAAGGAAATAAGGCTCGATATAAGAAGAAAAACTGAAGCATACTTCGTTATCAACGATGTTATGCCACCTATTTATTATGATGCCCTCACCGGTTATGCTGACCTATTGATTGAAGCCAACAAATGGGATACTGCTTACCGTGCATTCGTAATGGTCTGTTGTGGAAATGCGATCTGGCGAAAGGTTGTTGGTGCCGTTCCTTTTAACAGAAGAATCCTGCTCCTCCCCCAGTGCCTGAAAAGCAGCAAACTATGCATGGCTGTACAGGACGACTTGGGACTGTTGTGCAGTGAATGTGGCAACTGCAGTCTCTCTGGTTTTCTGAGGGAAGCTGAAAACCTGGGGTACGTTGCCTTGGTTACCGAAGGCACTACGATCACCACAAGGCTGATAGAAAGCGGAAAGGTTGATGCCGTTATCGGAGTAGGTTGCATGGACGTCTTACAGAAAATGTTTGTCTCGGTAAGCAAATATTCTATTCCAAGCATTGGGATTCCCTTGCTTTCATGTGGATGTGTTGATACCAAGGCAGATAGTGAATGGATCAAAGAGGAACTTTATCATTTTCATGAAAACACTTCCATCAGTTTAATAAACCTGAACTATCTAAGAAATATCACCTCTTCTATTTTTGGTGAAGAACAGTTGACCCGGACACTGGGTCCTGCCAAAAGTCAGACTGAAAAAATAGCCTGGGAATCACTTTTGACAGGTGGCCAACGTTTACGTCCGCTCATTACCGTTCTGGCTTATGAGGCTTTTTGTAAACAACCCGACCCTATGGTCATCAACCGTCTGTCACTTTCAGTAGAGTGTTTTCACAAAGCATCATTGATTCATGATGATATCGAGGATGCCGAC
>Ga0224523_1000867_pt1 | contig 14033 bp, 13 predicted proteins | sample CFST50metaG_FD_182732 | JGI IMG/M metagenome (GOLD analysis project Ga0224523, IMG submission 182732) | Peat soil microbial communities from Stordalen Mire, Sweden - C.F.S.T50 | ecosystem: Environmental > Terrestrial > Soil > Wetlands > Peat | place: Sweden: Norrbotten County, Stordalen Mire...
GTTTATAACTAAAACGTTTTTAAAAACGGTCCTTCTTTAGTATGTTAAATTCACTTATAATATTAAACAATTTTTCTGATAATTGTTTAATAAAAAATGAAATAATGTAATTTTTTTTATGAATGCCTTTTAATTGTTAAAAGTTCTAAAAAAAATCTTCATTCTTACTGAAATACTCCAATTTTGTACAAAATTAAGTCTACATGAGGATGCAACTTCTTAAAAATATTTCAGACAAATTGCTCCGGGCACCTTTTGTAGTCTACCTGCGGAATCTTATTGCTGATTTTCTGCTTAAACATCCTGATTTAACTAAAAAGTTACCTACCGGAAGGCAGGTCAGACGTTTTATTACTATTTTGATCAGCGCTTTTTTGATTATTGTTTTCCTTTTGATTCTATTCAGACGTCCGCTGATAACGTCGATCATGAACAGTAAAATAGTGGCTTTCAATCAATCGCATCATGCCGAATTAAAGATTGGTTCCATTCAGTTTAAAGGATTATTGACCATAGCACTGCACAATATCAGCCTGAGACCTCAGGAGGGTGACACCCTGATGACCATCAAAAATGTGGAGGCACAGATCAGTCTGTCCCGTCTCTTCCGTTTTAAATTGGGCATAAGCGACATGTCTGTGGAAAATACGCGGGTCTCTTTGATTAAGATCGACTCAACGCATACTAACTATATGTTTTTATTTGAAGGAAACAAGCAAACAGATACCATTCCAGATCATAAAGTAGACTTGGCCAGCCGTTATGACCGGTTACTCGAAACTATCTTCTCTAAAATACCATCTACCATCAGGATCAAAGACTTCATACTCCAGGCCAATATGAAGGGATATAAGTTCTCATTCAATCTCCCGGCTGTGGTCATCGATGAAAACCTGTTTCATTCCTATGCAATAGTGACCGATAAAGGGCAAATGGTGAAATGGCATTTAGAAGGGCGACTGAATCCTTTGGACAGGGTCGTGATGATGAAGCTTTTTGCCGATGGTCATCAAAAAGTGCAGATCCCTTATATAGATAAACGGTGGCAGGCAAAAGTGGGTTTCGATACGGTGCAGTTCAGTCTCGAAAACAGCCATTTGTCAAGAGGGGTATTATCGTTTGAAGGCAGCGCTGCCATGAGTGGGTTAACGATTAACCATCCGAAATTATCGCCGCAGGATATATCCATAGACCGGGGGACAATGGCTTATCACATTCACATCGGAGAAAACTATTATGAAGTAGACAGCACCTCCACTTTTGTTTTCAATAAGCTTAAGTTTAATCCCTATTTCAAATATCAGACCTATCCTAATAAACAATTTACTGCTATTATTCACAAAGAACCATTTCCTGCACAGGATTTATTCGAGTCTCTGCCCGATGGATTGTTTACTACACTGGATGGAATCAAGACAGAAGGTGAGCTCAGTTACAACCTTGATTTCTTTGTCGACCTGACTATTCCGGATTCTATACATCTCTTCTCAGAGTTGAAACGCCATAATTTCAAGGTCATAAAATATGGTAATACAGACTTCAGATATATCAATGCCTCATTCTCGTATACAGCATATGAACATGGGTCACCGGTAAGAACGTTTTCTATAGGATCGGATAATCCCAACTTCAGGAATCTGGATGAGATCTCAGATAACCTGAAAAATGCAATACTTACCTCTGAAGATGGTCAGTTCTTTTATCATAACGGGTTTATTCCCGAAGCAATTACCAAAGCAATTTCTGCCGACCTAAAACGAAATCGTTTTGCAAGAGGAGGCAGTACGATCAGCCAGCAGCTTGTGAAAAATGTATTCCTGAACCGTAATAAAACCATTGCACGTAAAGTCGAAGAGGCTTTGATTACCTGGCTGATAGAGACAAACCGTCTGAGCACAAAAGAACGGATGTTCGAGGTATATCTCAACATATTAGAGATGGGACCAATGGTCTATGGCGTCAACGAAGGAGCTCATTTTTACTTCAATAAAGATGTGAAGGATCTCACACTTGAAGAGGCCATCTTTATGGCCAGCATCATACCACATCCCAAGACATTCAGGAGTTCTTTCGATACTACAGGAAATCTTAAACCTTTTATGGATAGTTTTTTCAAATTTGTGGCTGACAAGATGCTTTCCAAGGGACAGATCGCTCAAAACGATTTTGACATGTTGAATACAAATATTACACTTAGCGGCAGGGCAAAGGAGTTCTTGCGTCCTAAAGCTGATTCTCTACAATCTTCAGACTCAACCGACTTGTTCGATCAGGTGGAATGGAACAAACGACCACTTAAACCAGCTAAATAAAATAGCATAATAATGGATATACTTAACCCGGAAACAATGAAAAACGGATATTTTGGCCAATTTGGAGGCCGATTTGTCCCACCTGTACTTGAAGTAAAGCTTGAACAGCTGGCTATTGAATTTCAAAAAGCAGCTGCTGATCCAACATTTATAGAAGAATATAATTATTATCTGAAATATTACGTAGGTAGACCTTCACCCCTTTATTATGCCCGTCGACTCTCTGAAGTTGTGGGTAGTAAGATTTATCTGAAAAGAGAGGATCTTAATCATACCGGCGCTCATAAAATCAACAACTGTCTTGGTCAAATCATTCTGGCAAACAGAATGGGCGCTAAAGAAATTATTGCTGAAACCGGCGCCGGACAACATGGTGTGGCTACTGCAACAGTAGCTGCCCTTTTTGGTATTCCCTGCAAGATATTCATGGGATCGCGTGATGTGGAAAGACAAAAGTTGAATGTTCAACGCATGAAACTTTTGGGTGCAGAAATAGTAACAACTGATCTTGGAACTGCATCGCTCAAAGATGCGGTTGATGCAGCACTGGGTTATTACATTCAGAATCCCGATGCATTTTATCTGTTAGGTTCTGCTGTTGGTCCACATCCTTATCCTGCAATGGTTCATTTCTTCCAGAGTGTTATCGGTACTGAAGCCCGTGAACAGATTCTGGAACAGGAAGGAAGAGTGCCCGATTCAATATTTGCATGTATCGGTGGTGGATCTAACGCCATAGGGTTGTTCTCAGGGTTCCTTGATGATAAAGATGTTGTGATTCATGCTGCTGAGGGTGGTGGAGAAGGTGTTCTGAACCGAACTGCCTCAACCCTCGTGATGGGAAGACCTGCAGTATTCCAGGGAACCTACTCCTATTGTCTGCTCGACGATGCCGATCAACAAATCCCTGCATATTCTATAGCTTCAGGTCTTGACTATCCTGGAGTGGGTCCCGAACATGCCAATCTGAAAGAGACAGGTCGTGTTACCTATCATTGCATAACCGATGAGGAGGCAATCAAAGCTTTTAATGACCTGTCATGCCTCGAAGGGATTATACCCGCTATCGAATCAGCTCATGCTATTGCTTTAGCCATGAAAGTACTGAAAGATAAGAATGCACTATCCATAATCAACTTATCAGGACGGGGTGATAAGGATGTAGAACGCGAGATGGAAAAGGAATAAATAACACAATTCCCTTTGGCCTGGAGTGATATATTTATATGGCTTCAGGCTTTTTTTTCTAAAAATATTAATTAAATGTTAAAAATTGTGATTATTAACTTGTTGTGACTAATTTAGCGCCCTTCTTTTTCAATAATCAATTAAACTGTCAACCAATATTCATTCAAATGAAAAAATTAATTGTTCTGTTATTATCTGTAGGCCTATTCTCTTCTGCTTTTGCTCAGAAGAGTCTCATTATCACAGGAAAAGTCGAAGGTTTTCCGGAAGGAAAAATCTTCTTAACTAAAGTAACTACACCAACTCCAACTAAAATAGATTCAGTTGATGTAAGCAATGGCGCTTTTACATTCTCAAATGGCATTACAAATACAGATGTATATACCATCAACTTCGGTAAATCCAGATCTGGTGTTGTCCTTTTTCCTGAAAGTCAAAACATTGAAATTACTGTTAAATTAAACAATGGGATCATTGACAATTCCGAAGTAAAGGCTGGCCCAATCCAACAAGTCTATCAGGAATACTCCAGGACGATGAAAGAATCCGGTATGGAGATGAATAAACTATACATGTCGTATCAGGCTGCAAAAACAGCAAAAAACGATGCCGAAACGGCTCGTCTGGAGAAAGAACTGGATATTAAGAGTGATGCATCTGACGCTACTGAGGCTAAAATTCAGGAGGTGAATGCTTCTAATCTTTTAGGCGTCTATCTGATTACCCGAAAAGTGTATGCATATGACTATGACAAACTGAAAGGATGTCTTGCAAAAGTCAGCCCCGTTGCACAAAAGAGTGCTATTTACAAATCGCTGGCAGATCGCCTGGCTAAAATGGAAAAAGTAAGAGTTGGTTCAATAGCACCTGACTTTACCCTGCCAACACCTGAAGGGAATATGCTCTCATTATCACAATTCCGCGGTAAAGTAGTGGTAGTGGATTGCTGGGCATCATGGTGCGGTCCTTGTCGTGCTGAAAACCCCAACATGGTTACACTTTATAATATGAACAAAGACAAGAATTTCACTATTCTTGGCGTATCGCTCGACAGGCCTAATGATAAAGACAAATGGGTAAAGGCAATTGCTGATGATAAACTGACCTGGAATCATGTATCAGACCTGAAATATTGGAATAGCATGATTTGTGACTTATATGTTATCAGTGCCATTCCTGAAACAATTCTGATCGATAAAGACGGTAAAATCGTGGCCCGTGGTTTACGTGGTGATGAACTGAAAGCAAAAGTTGCTGAATTACTGAAATAAGTGCTTGGATTTTCACAAAAAATGTTGCACCTTTGCACCTCATTTTGTAAAAAACTACAAACACCTTTAATATTAGTGTAATATGCCTGTAAAAATGAGATTACAGCGTCGTGGTAAAAAAGGGAAACCTTTCTTCCACATCGTAATTGCCGATGGTCGTGCACCAAGAGATGGCAAGTTTATTGAAAAAATTGGAACTTATGATCCTGTTTCGAAACCAGCAACAATCGATATCTGTACAGATAAAGCTGTTCAATGGTTACGTAACGGAGCTCAACCCTCTGACACCGTAAGAGCCATTCTTTCATACAAAGGGATACTCTATAAATTTCACCTGTTAAAAGGTGTTGACAAAGGAGCCTTAACTTTGGAACAAGCTGAAGTCAAATTCGAAGCATGGAAAGAATTGAAGGCAGCCAAAATCAATAGTGATATCAACAAGAATGCTGAGAAACTAACGAAGGCTGAGAAGGAACGTTTTGCACAGGAAGTGAAGATCAACGAAGCAAGAGCAGCTGCACTTGCCAAGAAGAACCAACCTGTTGCTGTCAAAACTCCTGAAGTTGAAGTGGCTGCTGAAGTTGAAGAAACTGCAGCAGCAGCAACTGAAGAACCTGCTAACGAATAAATTTAAACCAAAGAGCTTTTAACAGGCTCTTTCTTAAAAGGCTAAGCTGTAAAGTGTAAGGGTATTTATAACCTCCACTTTCCGCTTGGCCTTTTTTCATCTCTTCATTCAAATTAACAATATGAAAAAAGAAGATTGTTTTAACCTTGGAAAAATAACACGCCTCTTTGGAACTAAAGGTGAACTTACAATACTTCTTGACGTGGATGATCCAAATGATTACTTAAATCTTGATTTTTTCTATGCTGATTTTGATGGAGAGCTGATCCCTTACTTTATTGAAAGACTCATTATTAAAAATAGCAGGGCTGTCGTCATAAAACTGGTTGATATAGATGAGCCAAAAGCTGCCGGATTACTTATCAACCGAATGATCTATCTCCCCCTCGACAGATTACCCAAACTCAATGAAGATCAGTTTTACTATCATGAAATCATAGGTTATACGGTGATAGATGATACATTGGGTGAAACCGGGATTATCAAAGATGTGCTTGAGTTTCCAATGCAGGAAATCCTACAGATAGATCACATTGGCAAAGAGATCCTGCTTCCGATTTCAGATGAACTCATTCTGGAAGTAGACCGCGAGAATAAAATATTATATATTTCAGCACCCGAAGGATTAATCGAACTCTATCTTGAATGAGCACCCGAAAGCCCTTTCGTTTTAAACAGTTCAGTGTCGACGACAGCAAATGTGCTATGAAAGTTGGGACTGATGCCGTGCTTCTGGGTGCATGGGCTGACGTGAGCGCTGCCAAATCAATATTGGATATAGGGACCGGATGTGGTGTGATCGCTTTAATGTCAGCACAGCGCAGCATAGCGCATGTTACGGCCATAGATATCGATGAAGATGCAACACGGCAGAGCAAAGTGAATTTCTCATCCTGTCCTTGGCATGAACGCATTGAAGCCATTCATACTGCTGTTCAACAATACAATCCTGAAAACACTTTTGATCTGATCATCTGCAATCCTCCTTTCTTTAAAAATGCATTGAAGACACCTTATTATCAACGCAACCTTGCAAGACACAATGATACTTTGTCTTTCGAAAGTTTAGTATATGCAGTTAACAGATTGCTCAGTGAAAATGGGAAATTTGTTTTTATCCTACCTGTTGATGAAGCCAACGAAGTAAATACGTTGGCCCTGGCATATCAGTTTTATTCTAATCGATGCTGTACAGTCTTTTCACGTCCAGATAAATCACCGAATAGGATAATGGTTGAAATCAGTCGCAAAGAGTCGATTGGAATAATTGAAACGCTAACAATCAGAGATCAAAATAATCAATATACTGCTGAATATAAAGAATTAACAAAAGACTTTTATCTTTTCCTCTCTGAATAATACCTTCTTTATTCTTTAATAAACACCAGATTAAAGTTTGATTGAATCTGCTTCTTGAGGGCTAACAGCTCAATATCTAATTTTGATGCCGCCTTTTGATATATTTTTCCTACATGAATATCCATATCTCCTGACTCAAAAAACAATCTATCCAAAGGTATCTCAGGAAGAAAATTAAAAGCATTCGATATATCTTTCAGAAGATCAATACCTATTGATATATATAAACCATGCCGGATAAGTTCCAGACCGGTAACAAAATTGGAATTATACCCATGAATGATCCATGGCATCTTTGGTTTGATCTCTTTCTTTAATTTGATAATTTCATTGGCTGACCTGACGCAATGTAACAATAAAGGTTTTTGAACCCTTTCAGCTATCAAAGCCTGTTGTTTGAATACTTCAATCTGATATTCAAACGCCACTTCCGACAATCGATCAAGACCGCATTCACCTATACAAAGAATCTCAGGTCTGAGTCCCCCATCGGATACAATTTTCAAATAAGCATCATTATTTTCCTTCCTTAAATACCATGGATGCCAACCCACAGAATAAAAAAAAGGAGCAGCCAATGGTGAAATCAGCTGCTCTGGAAATAAATTTATGATTTGAATCACATCATCGGCATGAACCAATGAATGTGTATGAATATCTATATAGTGGTTCTGTTCTGAAATATTCATATCAATTAAATTGGCTGAAAGTGTCATTTAAACTGAAGGAACTTATTCGCTCATACAGAAGGGATACACCACCCAAAAGCCAAATAAGGACAAGAATTATTCTCCGTTACCCCTGTTTCTGGAATAACCTTTCATTATACCACGACTTGATTGTCCTATAAATAAAAGGATCTCATCACGTTCAGGTGTGGCAGGCATTTCTCTTTCAATCATATCACATGCCTTGCTTGTGTTTAACCCCTTCAGGAACAATAGTCGATAGATCTCCTGGATCTCGTTGATTTTTTCATTGGTAAATCCTCTACGGCGTAATCCTATTGAATTAACACCCACGTAAGAAAGTGGTTCACGTGCTGCTTTTGTAAAGGGTGGAACATCTTTTCTGACCAAAGAACCACCCGAGATCATACAATGTGCACCAATCTTCACAAATTGATGTACAGCAGATAAACCACTGATGATCGCCCAGTCATCTATCAGGATATGACCTCCTAACTGAACTCCGTTACCCAGAATTACGTTATTTCCGACTACACAATCATGTGCCACATGGACATATGCCATTAGTAAACAATTGTTTCCGACTACGGTCTCTCCACTGACTTTAGTGCCACGATTTAAAGTCACAAACTCACGGATTGTCGTATTATCGCCAACCCTGAGAAGTGTATCCTCACCGCTAAATTTCATATCCTGTGGGATAGCAGCAATAACTGCACCGGGAAATATCTTGCAATTCTTACCAATTCTTGCTCCCTCCATGATGGTTACGTTAGAACCAATCCAGGTTCCTTCACCAATTTCAACATTTTTCTCAATATTAACAAAGGGTTCAATCACCACATTTTTGGCAATTTTTGCCTGTGGATGGACGTATGCTAGTGGTTGATTCATTCAGTTGTGGTTTTTATATGGAATCCGTTATTAAGCAGGAACATTATTTTTTACGATTTGAGCCATTAGCTGAGCCTCCATGACCAGTTTATTACCTACATATGCTTTCCCTTCCATTTCGCAAATACCCCTGCGTATTGGAGAAACCAGATGCAAACGGAACAATAAAGTATCTCCGGGTACCACTCTGTTACGGAATCTGGCATTTTCAATTTTCAGGAAATAGGTAATATAATTCTCCGGATCAGGCACAGTTCTAAGCACATAAATACCACCAACCTGTGCCATTGCTTCAATCTGTAATACACCGGGCATAACAGGTTCATTAGGGAAGTGTCCGACAAAAAAAGCTTCATTCATTGTTACATTCTTCAGTCCTGTAATACCACTGTCATCCATTGATATAATCTTGTCAATCAATAGGAACGGTGGACGGTGAGGAAGAATTCTTTTGATATCATTGATATCAAGTAATGGAGCCTTATTAGGATCGTAGACAGGAACTATAGAGGCATGAGACATCTTCTTAAGATGTTTTTTGATCATCCTTGCAAATTCAACATTGGTTGAATGTCCAGGTCGGGTAGCAATGATGTGTGCCTTCATTGGTTTCCCAACAAGGGTAAGATCACCGACAACATCTAACAGTTTATGACGGGCAGGCTCATTAGGGTACCGTAGTTCAATATTATTAAGAATACCTTCCTGAAGTACTTTAACATTAGGGTTATTAAAGAAGGTAGCAAGTTTGTCAAGTTCGTCTTTTGGAATCGGTCGGTTTACAAAAACAATGGCATTGTTAAGGTCACCCCCTTTAATCAGATTATTATTGATCAGATACTCTAATTCATGCAAAAAAACAAACGTCCGGCAACTTCCAATCTCGTCTTTAAACTGACTGATTTTCTGTATAGAGGCAAACTGTGTTCCCAATACACGTGTTTCATAGTCAATCATGGTTGAAACTCTGAATTCCTTGTCCGGGACAGCAATCATTTCGGTCTTGCGAGAAGCGTTGCTATAAGTTATAGTTTCATCAAGCACCATATATTCGCGATCGGCAGCTTGTCCTATAAATCCTGTTTTTTCGATTGCCTCACAATAAAAACGCGCACTACCATCCAAAATGGGTGACTCTTCTCCGTCCAGATCGATGAGTGCATTGTCTATACCCATTCCTGAGAGAGATGCTAATACATGTTCTACAGTTGAAACTCTTACCCCGTTAAATTCAAGTGTAGTCCCTCTGGAAGTATCAACCACATTATCAACATCTGCATTGATAACCGGACTGTTTTCCAAGTCAATACGTCTGAATTTATATCCATGACCTTCAGGCGCAGGATTGATAGTAATCGAAACATTCTGTCCGGTATGTAATCCCGGACCTGTTAAGGTTACAGGTTCTTTTAGTGTTCTTTGTTTAATAGTCTCCATGGAGGGCAAAATTACAAAATATCTCTTAAACTAAACAATTTGACTTTGTTTGTATAAGAGGAATAACATATATACTTTAAATACAGTATCAATCCTTGTTTTCAAACTCTTTCAGCTTCTTCTCAAGCAGATCCAGCCGCTTCATGATATCGGGTAGCTTACGGAATCCGACATATGCCTTTCGATACAGTCCTATTTCAAAAGCAGGTGACCCCATCATTATTGCCCCTTCTTTGGTTAGACTATTACTGATAGCACTTTGTCCAGCTATCTTCACATGATCAGGTATGGTAAGATGACCCGTAATACCGACCTGGCCTGCTATCTGGCAATACCGACCGATTGAAGTCGAACCCGAAACTCCAGTAAGGGCAGCTATTACAGTGTGTTCACCTATCACAACATTGTGTGCTATCTGAATCAGGTTATCCAGTTTAACGCCTTTCTTAATAAAGGTAGATCCTAAAGTAGCACGATCAATGGTTGTATTTGAACCAATCTCGACATCATCCTCGACAATTACATTACCTATCTGTGGTACCTTCTTATAGTCCACTCCCTCTTGTTGTGCAAATCCAAATCCATCGCTACCAATTACGACCCCAGCATGTAAAATACAATGATTACCTATCACACAAGCATGGTAAATTTTCACTCCAGGGTTCAGAATAGTCTCTTCTCCGACAGAAGCTCCATCACCTAAAAATACCTGAGGGTATATCTTGGAGCCTTTCCCAACAACAGTATTTGCAGATATAACTGCAAACTCACCTATATAAACATCCTCAGCTACTTTGGCTGTTGGATGAACAAATGCCAGACTTGAAATCCCTGTCAGACTCGATTGACGATACTGATCATAGATCTCCAATAGCTTTGCAAATGCACCATATGCATCTTCAACCTTTACTAATGTGGCCGTTATTTCCTGTTCCGGAACAAATGTATTATTCACAATAACAATCGAAGCCTTTGTAGTATAAATGAACTCTGTATATTTTGGATTAGCAAGGAAACTTAGTGTCCCTGGTTCACCATGTTCAATCTTAGATAACCCGGAAACCGTTACTTCGTGGTTTCCCAACACCTCTCCATTGAGGAGCTGTGCAATCTGACCGGCTGAAAATTCCATTATAATAAATTGAATAAAAACTTAATGCTAAATACTTTATGAAGCATTTAAAACAAATCTGCACTTCATTATTGCTGTTTAAAATCCTTAGTGAAAAAGATTTGCAAAGTTACGATTTTTTTATCGTTTCTTTTTGCTTTAATCACCCATTATGGAAGCTTGGGATAACAAAGGAAATGTTTCATGGCTGACTTTGAGAGTACCGAGACATTGATCTGATCGGAAGCCTCAGCAATATCCACTATTGAGCCATCCCTGTAAAGTATATTTATTTTATCGAGTTCAGGATTATAGGCATTGTTTGTGATTGTTCCTTCAAATACAATCTGTGCGATTGCCTTATCTGAAAATTTCAATAGTTTGGATACTTCTTCTCTGATATGGACAACATATGTGGGTTCAAAAGGTTTATATTGCAACTCAGCTCTGAATAGTTTGCGGTTCATCAGGCTGCTACTGAGATATGAAAGCACCGGATCCTCATGAAATGCCCATACTTTAATGGCTGCATAAATATCAAAGTCATCCAGAAGCGCAAAATTATCGAGCACCTCTTTCCGTGTCTCAAAATCTTCCTGAGTGAATTTATTATTGAGAAAAAGCTGCAATGGTGGTGATCCAAAGAGTACAATACCCTCTTCCGACAACTCTTTAGCACGGTTCAGAATATGAATAAGCATCTGTTCAGCAGCTACCACGGTCTTATGAAAATAGACCTGCCAATACATAAACCGTCTGGCCATGATAAATTTCTCTATGGTGAAAATACCCTTGGCTTCAATAACCAGTTCATCATCTTTCACATTCAGCATGGCAATAATACGATCAGTATTAATCACCCCTTCAGATACTCCAGTAAAATAACTATCCCGTTTTAAATAATCCAACCTGTCAGTATCCAGCTGACTTGATACCAGCTGATGTAAAAAACGTTTTGAATAGGTATCCTCAAATATTGAAATTGCATCTGTCAGTCTTCCTTCGAACTGTTCATTCAATCTGTTCATAAAGATAATTGAGAGTTCTTCATGCGTCAATCCATCCACAATGCTGTTTTCGAGCGAATGAGAGTAAGGACCATGTCCAATATCATGTAACAGGATGGCAATGGTGACAGCCTCCTCTTCAGACGGAGTAATTTCATTTCCTTTTTGGCGTAAGGTATCGATAGCCATACCCATGAGATGCATGGCCCCGAGGGCATGATGAAAACGGGTATGTAGTGCTCCTGGATACACCAGTGGAGTGAGTCCAAGTTGTCGAATGCGTCTAAGCCGTTGAAAAAAAGGATGCTCAATGATGTCAAAAACCAATTCACTGGGGATGGCAATAAATCCATGAACCGGGTCATTGAATATTTTTCGTTTATTGGGTGTTAATGCGCTCACTTATTCCGTATTTTTGTATTATGTAGAAAAACCATATTGTAAAACAACATTTTTACAGGTTTGGTGTTTCTTACATACGTCAAAAATAGTTAGAATTTTTCAATTGTTTCTTTACATTGGGTAGGTTTTATGGAGAAAGTACAGATTCTGTGGGCTGATGATGAAATATCATTACTTAAACCGCATATTCTTTTTCTAAAAGAAAAGGGATATGACGTTGATACCGCAACCAGTGGAGATGAAGCTCTGGACCAACTAAAAACAAAATTGTTCGACATCATATTTCTGGATGAAAACATGCCGGGTCTCTCCGGTCTGGACACCCTCAACCAGATTAAAGCGTTGCACCCTAACCTGCCGGTGGTCATGATCACCAAGAGTGAAGAAGAGACTATTATGGAAGATGCCATCGGATCTAAAATATCCGATTATCTCATCAAACCTGTTAATCCCAATCAGATCTTACATTCCCTGAAGCGCATCCTCGAGAAGAAGAAACTCATCAGCGATAAAGCTACTCATAATTATCAACAGGAGTTCAGGTTTATTGGCATGGAAATTTCCAATAAACTCAACTTTGAAGAGTGGGTCGATGTATACCGGAAACTCGTCTATTGGGAGATTGAATTAGATAAATCCTCAGATCAGGGCATCAAGGATGTATTGAAGATGCAGAAGGAAGAAGCCAATAATGTTTTTAATAAATATATTGAAAGTCATTATATCGATTGGCTGAATGGCAAAGACCTCCACCGACCTGTTTTATCTCATACTGTCATTCGTGAAAAGGTATTTCCTTTACTTACCGACGACCAGCCCCCTCTCTATGTGATACTGATTGACAATCTGCGTTACGATCAATGGAAGATATTACAACCCATCGTTGAAGAATATTTCCGTGTTGATAAAGATGAAATCTTCTACAGCATCTTACCAACAGTAACACAATATGCCCGTAATGCAATGTTTTCGGGACTTATGCCTACAGAAATCAGCAAGAAGTATCCCAACTTCTGGCTGAATGAAGATGATGAAGGCACCAAGAATCAATATGAAGGAGACTTACTGTCAGAATTACTCAAACGTTTTGGCAAAGACATCAAACACTCGTATAATAAAATCCTGAATCTCACAGCAGGCAAGAAACTGGCTGATAACCTCCCCAATCTAACCGGCAATAAACTAAACTTTATTGTCTACAATTTCGTGGATATGCTTTCACATGCCCGCACTGAAATGGATGTGATCAGAGAACTCGCTGATGATGAAGCAGCTTACCGGTCTATCACCGTCTCCTGGTTCCGACACAGTCCGCTATTGGACATCTTTAAATATCTTGCTGAGAAGAAATACAATGTCGTCATTACTACAGACCATGGATCTGTTCGGGTGAATAATGCTGTAAAGATTATTGGTGATCGTAACACAAATACCAACCTGAGATATAAGACCGGAAAAACACTTAATTATAATCGTAAAGAGGTTTTTGAAGTTAAGAATCCAACCGATGCTTTTCTTCCAAAAGGAAACGTAAGCTCCTGTTATGTTTTTTGCCGTGGCACTGATTTCTTTGCTTACCCAAACAATTATAATTATTATGTGAATTATTACCGCGATACCTTTCAACACGGTGGCATCTCAATGGAAGAGATGATGATTCCGTTCATCACGTTAAAACCAAAATAACACTTGTCTATGCAACTAAAACTGGTTTGCGAAAATGTTCACAGCCTCG
>Ga0224523_1000868_pt1 | contig 14027 bp, 13 predicted proteins | sample CFST50metaG_FD_182732 | JGI IMG/M metagenome (GOLD analysis project Ga0224523, IMG submission 182732) | Peat soil microbial communities from Stordalen Mire, Sweden - C.F.S.T50 | ecosystem: Environmental > Terrestrial > Soil > Wetlands > Peat | place: Sweden: Norrbotten County, Stordalen Mire...
AAGACCGTTCCGATCTATCGTGAAACCGGCGACTTTACCGTTGTCGTTTTCCCTTTTGTAAAGCTCTCAAAAAAATCACCTGACCAAACAGGCAATGAAATCGGGCAATACATAAAGAATGAAATTTCTGAGATAAAAAGTTTTGGCGTTATTAAAGGATTCCTGAATATTAAAATCGAAGATGAATACTGGAGCAGCTTTATCCGCAATATTGAAATGAATGATTACGGATTTTCAAAAGAAAATAAAAACGAAAAAATAATTGTTGAATATTCATCGCCAAACACCAACAAACCTTTGCATCTCGGGCATATCCGCAATAACCTGCTCGGATGGTCGGTTGCTGAAATTTTAAAAGCAAATGGCTATAATGTTGTTAAAACAAATCTTATCAATAATCGCGGCATTCATATTTGCAAGTCAATGCTTGCCTGGAAAAAATGGGGCAACGGTGAAACACCTGAAACATCAGGGCTAAAAGGCGATCAGCTTGTAGGGAAATATTATGTGTTGTTTGATAAGGAATATAAAAAAGAAATAGCAACACTTATTTCAAATGGTAAAACCGAAGAAGAATCAATGCGTGAAGCGCCCATCATTATTGAAGCACAGGAGATGCTTCGCAAATGGGAAAACAACGATAAAGCTACTGTTGACCTTTGGGCTACGATGAATAATTGGGTTTACAAAGGATTTGATGTTACCTATAAGATGCTTGGCATCGATTTCGATCAAATACAATATGAATCGGATACTTATCTTTTAGGAAAGAAAATTGTTGAAGAAGGATTAAAAACAAATAGCTTAATTAAAAAAGATGATGGCTCGGTTTGGGCTGATCTAACCGCCGAAGGACTTGATGAAAAATTATTGCTGCGTGCCGATGGCACTTCCGTTTACATGACGCAAGATATAGGCACAGCGCAGTTGCGCGTTGATGAACACAAACCCGAGAGACTTATTTATGTTGTAGGCAACGAACAGAATTATCATTTTGATGTTTTAAAAATTGTCCTGAAAAAATTAGGTAAAGATTGGGCTGATCGCATATTTCATTTGTCGTATGGCATGGTTGAGCTTCCCGAAGGGAAAATGAAATCGCGTGAAGGAACTGTTGTTGATGCTGATGATCTGGTGAACGAAATGAAAGGTATAGCAAAAAGCACTACCGAAGAACTTGGAAAGACAGACGGTTTAAGTGATGTGGAAGCTGATAATTTATATAGAATGATAGGACTTGGCGCTTTGAAATATTTTATTTTAAAGGTCGATCCCAAAAAGAACATGATGTTCAACCCAAAGGAATCCATTGATTTTAATGGTAACACCGGACCATTCATTCAATACACCCATGCACGAATTTGTTCGGTGCTTCGTAAAGCAAAAGAATCAGGCATTTCATGGGACAGCAGTAAAATCAATAATTACGAGTTGTTACCAAAAGAAAAAGAAATTATAAAACTTTTGTACGATTATCCGGCAGTGGTTAAAGAAGCCGGTAATTCATACAGTCCGGCACTTATTGCAAATTATATTTTTGAACTGGTGAAAGAATACAATGGCTTTTATCAGGAATTCCCGATCTTAAAAAACGATGATGTTGAAATAAAAAACTTCCGTCTGGTACTTTCCGAATTCACTGCAAGCGTTATAAAATCGGCAATGCAGCTTTTAGGAATTGACGTACCGGAGAAAATGTAAATTAAAGTTTACAGTTGAATCAAATATCAAAGAAAAGCCGGATGCTCAAATAAATAAAGTATCCTGACTGGGCCACAAAAATCAGCGCCCATAGGATAGTCGGCACCCCAGTTAATCTTTCTAGCGAATAGGCATCACCGGCAGCTTTCGATTTCTTACTTGCGATCATCACCAATTCTATTGAAGAATATAATGCTTCAAAAAGCATGATGCCCGAAAGCCATGCAGTGAAAACATATTGAAGAAATTCCCCTCCATAAAAATTCACTACAAAAATAATTGCCGTGAATGAAATCAACCAAAATATCCCATAAGCATTCCTTACATAAAACATAAGATTCAGTAAGGAAAAACAAGCGAGGATATAAAGCACAATGCGGTATTCACCTCTGCTGATGATATAAAATAATAGAAATGCCACCGCCGATCCGAAAGGATATCCAGCTATCGAAACCAAAAACTGCCCAAACTTTCCTTTTGTTTTTGTAACAGCCGTTCCCGATGTATCACTGAATAATTCCACGTTGTAGACTTCTCCGCTGCAGATCAAAGCTGCAATGGCATGACCGCTTTCATGAATAAGCGTATTCACCACCCGCAGGTATTTCCCGACATAAGGAATCCTGTTGATAATAAATACAACAATAGGCAATGCGTATAAAATGTAATCTTTATTCAAAAGTTATTAATTATTTATTTTTACAAATGTAAAAATAACTTTTCATAAAGTTCCTTGGCTGCTGACTTTCCTGAAAAAAATTGCGAAAGTATCATGAGATAAATTAATCCAAATGTTCGTATTTGAAATTGAAATATCCTTCTGCCCCAAGATCATTGAAAAATGATGTTCCTATAAGTTTTACATGTTTCCCTGCAGCTGTACGGATAATATAAACATGATTGTTTGGTGTGTAGGTATGAGGCGGCGGTCCCTGTGGTACAGCGAACATATTTCCTAAAGGCACGCTACCGGGTGTATTGGCCAAAACGGGACCAACACTGGTCATGGAATCGATTACGGATATTGTATCATCAAGCGTAAAAGCTTTACTCCCAATGGAACTCATGTTAACGCTACTATAATCAACAGCGCCAAGATCAAGTACCGCGCCTTGCCCTATGCTGCTGCTTGCACCTCCGTTGGTACGGAAGGTTTGGTAGTGAACACCTAAGTCCCAGCTTAGTGTATCTGCAGAATTTTTAACAGGTACTTCAGCATTGTTTTCAAAGGAATAATATACCCAATTTGTAAGATCGAGATGCACATCTAATATGACGGTTTTATTGCTGTCTGTCGCAGTTGTGTTGTTGCTTGTGCTGTTCTTGTCTTTTTTACATTGCGTAAATATTGCCATAACGGCAAAAAGCAAAAGGATCGTTTTTGTGATTTTCATAATTATTGATTTTTATTTTTTGATTTTATTTGTTCAATTAATTTATCAATGGAAATATTTATCATGCAGAAAAACCTTCTTCCCGGGTCAATATCTATGAGATCGGTATGATTTCTGTAATCAAAAATGTTGGTTGCGCCTAAACTTAATTTCAAAGCATTATTATAAAAGTTTTGTTCAAGTGTTGCTCTCCAAAGCGAATAGGCTGTGAAGTGGTCATTAAAAAAAGAATTTGTTGCATCGTTATAATTTTGGAATATTTTGCTTCCGCAAATTTTTCCGCCAAATGATAACATTCCATTATAATTGCCATGCTTCCACGAATATTTGATTCCGGCAACTCCCGAATTCTTGCTTACTCCGCTTAGTTTTTCTTTCGTTAAAATATCATAAGCATAAGTATAGCTGTATCCTCCGTTCACTGACCAGTTTTTGTTGATATATAAATGTTGCCTGATATCCATTCCGTCTATATTTACTTTGTCAATATTGATGTAAGTGTATTTATTACCGGTGTTGGCGATCAGAATATCCTGGATCATATCATCGATCCTGTTGAAATAAATAGTTATACTGGCATTGTTTTTTTTATGATTGTATTCAGCGGAAAGCGAGGTGTACTTTGAATGTTCGGGTTGCAGTGAATCATTTCCTTTCACTGCGATAAAACCCAGATCAAAATCATAATACAGTTCTTTTATTCCCGGAACACGGAAGCCATATCCATAGGTAGCCCTGTAATTGAACTCGCCTAACGAATACATGAACGACACTTTCGGCGAGAGCGCACTTCCGACAGAAGAATAATTATCATAACGGATCCCGCCAATTAAGCTGAAATGTCTGTCTATTTTTATTTCATCTAAAAGAAATAAATTGTAATTATTCATTCTGTGTATTGAATCAGCAATGCGTTCCGAAAACATTTTCTCATTTACTACTTCAACACCTGTTATGATAGTTTGTTTTTCAATTATGCTTTTATATGTTTGAAAATATTTCCCGGTAATTCTTGCTGTATGCTGCAGATCATAATAAATACTCATCTTTTCATTATTGAGCCTTTCTAAAATATTATAATTGTCATAGCGATCGGAATGAAATGAAGCCGTAAAATCAAAATGTTCATTCGCTTTATAATCTGTAATAAAACTTCCGTTGTAATCAATGAATAGTGGATGGGTAGGGATCGCCGATTCATTAAATTGTTCCTGATTGTAATAAGAACCGTTTAAAGTGAATGATAATTTTGAAGTGGCATTATAAATAAATTTCTGGTAAGCATTATATATTTGATATGGCTCAACAGTATGCAGATCGGGAGTTTCGGGAGTGAGGTCATAACCGTTTGAACTTTCTCTTGAAACATCAGTGAATGATGAAAAATGTTTTTCATGGAAGCCGAAATTAACACCGCTTTCCAATTCCGAATACTTTGAATACCTGTTGTAAAGGCTCATCTCAAAGGGCTTTACGGGTGTTTTAGTAATTAAATTAATTACCCCGCCAATAGCATTTGAACCGTACATTGTAGATGATGCGCCTTTCACAATTTCTATTTGCTCGGTGTTTGATGTGTTTAACCTGTCGTAGTCAATATTGTCGTGGTTCTCGCCCGCTATCCGTTCGCCATCAATAAGAAATAATGTGTATTTTGAACCGATACCCTGCATGGTAAATGTCATTCCGCTTCCTTCATTGTAAAAATCCATGCCCGGTATAATGTTTGTCAGGGCAGTTGCAATTTGCGTGGAACCCGACAGGCTTAATTCCTTAAAAGAAATGATCTGCGTAAGCACAGGCGATTCTTTTATTTTTGTTTCAAAACGCGTTGCTGTTATTGTTACTTCATCCATTTCAATAATTGCAGGGGAAATGCTTATTATAACTGTATCGCTGCAATTGGCTTTCAGACGGCAGACCTTGGTCTTGTAGCCCTGTAATGTAAAATGGATAGGATATATTTTATCTGCTATTACAGGAATAAGAAACATTCCGTGATTATTCGTTTTTGTTGCATATCCTGAACTATCCGCTATGACTGACACCGGCGATAGTACATTCCCACTTACTGAATCTTTTACCACACCTCTGATGCAAAAATTGTTTTGGCTTTTGGCGTTGTGGAATGCAAAAAGAATGAAAATAAAAAAAAATATTTTTAGTTTTTTCATTTTAATTTCTGAGCATGATTAATGTTGCCCCTGTGATGTATGCTAATACCCAATAGATAAAAATGAAAGCAAAGACCATTAAACTTTTTTTGCTGAAAGTGTTACCAAACCCATTCTTCCGAATGAATAGGAAATAATTTACAGCTTCAGTGATCATTAACCCAAGTGAGGAATATCCTATTATTCCGTGAAGCGTTAACGGGCCTTTTGAAGAACCAATGATCATCATTGTAGTGGCGGACATATCAAAAAATACTCCGGTAATCAATACGCTGAAAAAAAGTTTACTTACAAGTTTTTTTCTTAATGCAATAATAAAAGCAGAAGTATAGAATATCAATGCAATATTCACAACCGATATTCCAAAAAGAAGAATAGGATTCATGTGTAGTAAAATTTAGTATGCAAAACTAAGCATGCACTAAAAAACAGGAATGGTAAAAAATGGACTATTTATGGTAATTTTTCAAAGAAAGTCTTAAGCTTTCCTGAACATCTTTTTGTGAAGCTCGCGGTATCTTCCCGGTGTCAGTCGTGTAAATGATTTGAAGACCTTATTAAAATAAGAGTTGTCGGAGAAGTTGAATTTAAAGGCAATTTCAGCGATCGATAAATCAGTTTGTTCAAGTGTTTTTCTGACTTCCATGATACAGCGTTCCTGTATTATTTTTTTTAAGCTGGCATCAAGTGTCATTTTACAAATACTGTTTAGCTTCGCTTCAGTTATCCCTAAAGACTTTGCATAAAAATCGCCATGTTGCTGCTGAATAAAATTCGCTTCGATCAGGTGCGATAATTTAATAATGATAGCATTGGTTTCCCCGCTAACTATAGCATACTTGTTGTTTAGAAGATCGCTGAGTTTAAGAATTAAAATATTCAGATACGAACGAACGATATGTGATAAATTATTTTTAGTAATTGGCCCAATATTACATTCATCATATAAAGTATCGAGTAATAATTTTATGGTATCTTCTTTTGAGGGAATATCAATATAATGCACTGGTGCTCTGTTTGCAATTGATAAGGAAAAAGAAAACAGATACAAAAGTCGTATCATGCTAAATTCGTCCGAATAAAAATCCTGGCAAAAAAATATATAATATCCTTGTGGATCTTCGGTAAAGTGAAAGGAATGTTCCGTATTTCGCGGACAAAAGAATAATCTGTTTTGCTTTATTTCGAATGATTCATTCCCGATCTTTAAAGTTCCTTTCCCTTTAGTGAAAAGAACAAGTGAATAAAAATCAAATTGGTGAGTATTGAGTAAGAACGGATATTTTGAAAAGCAATCCTTGAATTCCGAAATGTAAAATCCTGGAACAACTGCATCTCTTAAAAAGTTAAAATGATACGAAAAAGCTGAGTGAACATTTTTATTATTCATGGAAACCTTAATGTAAGTTTCATTTAAAATAGATTACAAATTTAATAAAGAAAAGGAAATACATGATAATTTATGAGAATCAATTCTATCTCAGTTTTTCAATGAAATAGAATTAGTCATAAATATATTTTTATATTTGATAAATCTTTTAATAATCAATATGAAATATAGTAATACATCTTTAGCTTCAATAGGCACAACAAAATAATTACCTTACCGCTGTTCACTTTAACTTGAAAATAAATGGGAATGATAAAGAAAATAGTAAGCTGCGGAATGGCTTTTTTAAAATGGTTTTTATGGATTTCAGGGATCTGTCTAATCGTTTTTATTATTTTCAGTTTTACTGATTTGCCTTATTTTGCTTATCACCGTTTGGGTACTGCTAATGCTGAGTTGACTGCAAAGCCTGATTATATTGTGGTATTGGGAGGCAGTGGAATGCCAAGTCCCGAAGGTCTTATAAGAACTTACTATGCCGCAATTGCAGCCAATAAATATAAAGAAGCAAAAATAATTATCGCACTTCCGGATGATAAAGAGGACAGCATGCGGCAGTTAATATTAATGGCGGAGGAATTAGGGGCAAAAGGCATAGATTCATCACGTATCGCATATGAACCTGATGGATTCAATACTCACGCCCAGGCTGTAAATATTGCGCGTATCACAGGCATAGAAGCTAAAAACAAAACAGTGATGCTGATCACATCACCCGAACACATGTATCGTTCAGTTGGAACATTCCGTAAGGCAGGATTTTTAAAGGTAGGAGGAATTTCAGCATTTGAAAAACCGGTTGGTGAATATCTTATTTCCGATAAAGAAAAAACAAAAGAAATAAGAGTGAGAAGTTTGGCAATTCGATACAATATATGGAGCTATATGAATTATGAACTTCTCGTATTACGCGAATATTTTGCTATTACCTACTATAAATTAAAAGGATGGATTTAAGATTAATGAAATAGAAGTTTATGTTAGCTTTTCTTTCATTATCGCTTTTGTTATCCCATGCTCATAAAGCAGCTGCCTATAAATACCAAGGGAATTAATGCCAGTGTTAAAATTGCAAACCCTATAAATTTCCTTTGGTATGTGAAAGATAAGATCATTACTAATAACAGGATTAAAAAAAATGCAGTTGATAAGCCAAAAATACTTTCAGCTCTTGCCATGCCTATCAAAACTATGATAATAATACATGTACCCAAAGTAATGAAATAATCTTGCAGTTTTCTTTTTACTGTTGTATAATAACCTTTATTATCATTACTGTTATTGACGTTTGGTGTTGGATTATTGTTTTCCATAATAATAATCTTTTATTGGTTTAATAAGTTTATCTTTTAATAAAAACAATATTGCAAATATGCAAATAAATTGGAAATATGTAAGACCGATCGGCGTAGCTCTTTCCTCCCGGATGAATTCTATTAAAAACCTAAATGTAAAATATGAAACCATTAAATTAGTAAAAAGCTGACCTGGTTGTATGGATTTTTTGTTCTTAATTAACTGTAAATATATAAACATACCAAGCATAAATAGTGATTCATACAATTGTGTTGGGTGCCGAATGATTTTATCTCCGAAATCAACGCCCCATGGTAAATTGCATTTCTTACCATAACAACAGCCTCTTAAAAAACATCCTATACGACCAATTGCCACTCCCAATGCAATACCTGGTGCAAATAGATTTCCCTTGCGGCTTTTGATTCCCAAATATTTTTTTGTAAGGTTTGCTCCAATATATCCTCCAATTAGCCCGCCGATAATGGTTCTTCCCGAAATTAAAAAATCAATATTGGAAATATTTTTAAAAATAAAATCAATATTAATTAACCAATCAAGCATTTTAGCTCCAAGGATTCCGCCGGTAATCGACCAGATAGCAATATATAAGGTTTTTTCATTGGTATCTTTTTTTTGTTTTGACTCATAAATATAAACCCCAACACCAGCAAAAAAACCTAACGCTACAAAAAAAGTATATGATGGAATATCAATATTGCCAATATTGAATAAAACAGGTCGAATGCCCCAATGATTAGTATTGATAGAATTAACATCCATTCTTCTTCCTTACACAACATTGACCATTCAATGTACATTCGTATAATTTTGATGCGGGACAAAAGCCCAGCGCTGAAATTGTTTTTAAAACACCAAACCCTGCAACAAAGTACCACCCAATATTATTATTGAAAATATAGATGGCTGCGATACAGATCAGGCTGAATATGGTTCCTATTATATGGGCAAAACGAATAGCATTCTCGTTTAAAATTACATCATCCGATTTAAATATTTTATTAAAGGTATATTTATAAAGCATGATCATCGGTGCTTTTCCAACTTTTAAAATTGCTGAAAAAATTAAAATCAGAGATACAAACTCTAATAGCCAAATGGATTTTAATATTAATGAAAGCCATATTAATATTGTTATACTATACCTGCAGAAGATAAAAGCTGCATTCGGAATTTCAACCGGTTTATATTTTGTCATCATTATAATATTTTAGGAAAAAACATTCCTGTTTTACTCTGATAAATTTTGTAATTCTCAAATACGGTTATGAGTATTTTTTCTTCCTGCTTTGCTCTGTAATACATGAATGGAAGAAATACAAATATATTTAAAATAAGTGCAAGATAATTTAAATAAAGAAAAGCACCGCCAATATACATCCATATAAGTGACGCATACAAAGGATGCCGGACAAAACTATAAACGCCCGATGTTACTAAAGTATGGTCGGTATAAACTTTAATTTGATTAGACCAATTACTTTTTAGTTCAAGCCGCCCTTTGATATTTACATAGCAGCCAATCATGATTAATATAAGCCCAATAGATAAGATGCAAATGCTCACAGTCTGATTTTTAATAAAAAAAGCGCCTATCCTTATTCTTATTATCAAATAATAAAACAGGAAAAATAGAAACATCGTTCCTGTTTCAACTATGCTTTTCTTTTCTTTTTTTACGTTTTTTTTCTTATGAAACTCTGAAAAATCAATAGCAATAGAAAAAAGTATAGCTAAAATACATATGACAACAATTACATTGCAGCAGAAATAAAAAAACATTTGTGTATTAGAAAAATCGGTATAAAATTTATTTTTCATCTATTGCGGTATAATATATTATATGTGGAAAATGGGATTTTTTTGGAATCCGGTGTAATGATATGGACACATTCTTTTTTGATCGATTTTATATCAAAATTGTAAGCATCCAGAAATGATGTAATACTTATCCTGAATGTGTTCTCAGAAACAAAGCTGATCTTTTCCTCTTCGGTTTTAAAGATGTAATTAACAGGAACGATCTTTTTTAAATTCTTTATCAGCCCTAGGTAATTGCAACAGTCGGAATTCCTTGAGAAAAAAGTTTTTGCCATATCTGAATATAATTCTGACGGATCAAATTTAAATGTGTTCCTTATTACCGGTAAGTGATCTTTTATATTGAGATTTCTCATAAGGGGGATAAACTGTCCGTCTTCTTTATATAAATATGTGATCGCAACCCGGTCAACATTGCATGGCAATGGAATAAAATCTGTTTTTTTTATCATCCCGTTCGTTTGTTTTTCAATTTTATCAATGATCCCGGTAATGGTAATTCTTTTTGACGTATCAACTTTCTTGCCCCTTCCAAAATAAGCAACAGGTTGAAAATTTATTCCGCGGATATTTTTTGATTTTAATCCAAACAGTATCATCTTCCCAATTTCTTTATCGTTGACATCCCGCTCAACTGTTGCAACAAGTGTTATTGGAATATTGTACTTCGCAAGATTTTCTATTGCTCTAATTTTAATGTTCGTTAAATCTTTGTTCCTGAAATAGGAATATGTATTTTCTTCAAACCCATCAAACTGAAGATATATCTCAAATCCACCTTTAAACTGACTTAGTTGTTTTACAAATTCTTCATCTTCCGCGATCCGAACACCATTAGTATTTAACAGTATGTATTTAATTTTTTTTGTTCTTGCATTTTTTATTATTTCAATAATGTCAGGATGAATACATGGCTCGCCACCGCTTATTTGTAAAATTTCGGAAGTGCCGTATTCGCTGTCTATCATAAAGTCAAGCATCTCGTCAATCTTTGACATAGAAAGTGTTTCATCTTTCCCGCTATTGGCATAGCAAACCGGGCAATGAAGATCACATTTGTTTGTTATTTCTATTAAGCTATTGCATGAGTGCTGTTCGTGGTCGGGACAAAGACCACAATCATTAGGGCATAGGTTATTAATAGGGGTTTGTCTTTTTGATTTTGTTGCGGGTTTATCAAAGAGCATTCTTTTAGAATAATATTCATAATCTTCCTCGATAAGCTCAAGCTGTTCGCCATGTTCTTTGCAATATTTTTTAATATAAACTTTATTGTCTTTATTAATTATTTTGGCATCAACTCGTTTCAAACACTCAGGACAAAGGCTAATGGTGTGTTCTAAAAAGTAGTAATCGTTATTTCTATCCGACATATAATAAATTAAGAATGTATGAATTTAAAAAGTTATTTCTTCTCGATGCAAGTTGTTTTTACTTTAGAGATTTCTTTTATCTCTTGGTTCTAATAATACAAATATATTGAGATTTGCTTAGACGTAGAAAATCTTTTATCATTTTCAATTCATCCCTATGTTAATGGTACAGATATTTGGTTTGAATACATACAGGCAACTAAAAAAACTCAGGTCAACTAATTAGGTCAACCGTGATATGCAATTTAAAGTGGTTTTTGCAAATTCCATTAAAAAGAAAAATCCCTTTAGATGCTTAATTCTAAAGGGACTTGATGTTTAATGATGTTTTTTTTAATTCTTTCTTGCGGAGAAGGGGGGATTCGAACCCCCGGTACCAGTTACCCAGTACGACAGTTTAGCAAACTGTTGGTTTCAGCCACTCACCCACCTCTCCAAGGTTTGATGTGTAACGAAATTAAAATAACTTAAACAAAAAAAAGAACGTCTGTTTAAATATCCTCGTTAGTGAATTTGCCAATAAACGTTTTCACTTCCTGAATTTCGAAGTGCAAATTTAAAAAATCAAATCCAACTAACAAAATATTTTAGGTGTTATAACAAGTTGAACCTAAAATTAATTGTCGTTTTCATAAAATTCTTCAGGCTTATTTTCGGGAAAGGCAATATAATGTAATGCTTTGTGGGCATTTATGATCCTGCTTCCCCAATGCGATTCAAAAAGTATTCTGCATTCTGCCACTGCATTCTCTTTGGCAGCATGCGTCCCTTTCTGATACAACATTAGAAAATCTTTCATGTCCTGGTATACATCTGCAAGGTTATCGGCTATGCTTGCCATTGATGGCGTGTATTCTCCCGCTTCATTACTTCTGATGGTCCAATAGGTATCATCTTTCCCGAGTTTCACATTGATCGTTTTATATATCGCGTCCCAGTTTTCTTCCGAAACAAATCTTTCGGGGATCTCAAAATCACTTTCTTTGGCCTCAGGCAACAGGGCCCCTTTCAGGTAAATGAGCGGACAAATTTTCAACATATATTGAATGATATCTTCTTTTGAATAATTGTCGGCTTTTTCAACAAACAAACAAAATTCATTCGCTACTGTTAGAAATTCAATTACATTTTTTGAATAAACAATTTCTTTATCTGATTGCTCCTTATCCATGACTTTTTTATTTTTCTGAATAATTCATAAAATATTCGAGGTTCAAAGGTTTTCATAATTAGCCCAAATCTTTATTCCCTGTTCCTTTATACCTGTATTATTACAGCAAAGATAAAACATTTCAAAAAGCAAGTAATTTTTTAATTAAAGATTATCACTAAATTTGATAAAATTTTTGGTCATGGCTCATCTTGAATTAAAACAAAAACTTGTTGACGAATGCAGAAAACAGCAGCAGAAGATAATTGACAATCTTAGATCTGTTATGAGCGAAGCACAGCAAAGCGCTAATGAATATGGTACACCTAAAGACCGCTATGATTCATACCGGATGCAGCTTCTGCGTAAAAAAGACATGTACGCCCAGCAACTGGAAAAAGCGATGACAGAGTTTTTAGCTCTTGAGAAAATTGATGCTAAAAATGAAATGAATAAAGTTGGTTTTGGTTCGCTTGTCATTACAAAAGACCAGAAAATATTTATTTCCATTGGTATTGGTAAATTAATTGTTGAAAACGAAAATTATTTAGCTGTTTCGTTAATGGTCCCGCTTTCCCAATCCATTGTTGGGAAGCAGAAAGGCGATGTTGCTGAATTTAATGGAAAAAAGATTGAGATACTTGATGTCTTTTAACTCATGTTTATTTATAATAATATTAAGGATTTCGATTGTTAATTTCTTCTAATTAAAATATTGAAGGATTATCCGCCCAAAATTTTAATTTTGCTTCATGGAGGAAACTATAATAATTCTTGATTTCGGTTCACAATACACTCAGCTTATTGCCCGCAGAGTGCGCGAACTGAATGTTTATTGCGAGATACATCCATTTAATTCTATTCCGTCAATAAACCAAAATATAAAAGGTGTGATATTATCGGGAAGCCCATTCTCCGTGATGGACGCAAATTCCCCTTCACCCGACCTGAAAGATATAAAAGGCAAGATACCTTTGCTTGCTGTTTGTTATGGTGCACAATACCTTGCTAAGAATTTTGGCGGTGAAGTAATTCATTCTAAAATACGCGAATACGGCAGGGCGAATCTTGATGATATAGATACCGGAAACATTTTGATGAAAAACCTCACAAAGGGTTGCCAGGTGTGGATGTCGCATGGGGATACCATTTCAAAAGAACCAAAAAACTCTAAAATTATTGCTGCGACAAAGAATGTTCGTGTTGCAGGTTTTCAAATATCAAACGAAGAAACATACGGCATTCAATTTCACCCCGAAGTTTATCATTCAACGGAAGGGTTGACATTACTTAAAAATTTTATTGTTGATATCTGTAAATGCCATCAATCATGGACTCCTGATTCTTTCATTGAATCGGCAATTTCAAATTTAAAGAAAAAAATAGGCAACGATAAAGTCATTCTGGGTCTATCAGGCGGAGTTGATTCTTCTGTAACAGCCGTATTACTTCATAAAGCGATTGGCAAGAATTTGTTTTGCATTTTTGTTGATAATGGCCTTTTAAGAAAAAATGAATTTGAAAAAGTTCTGCATTCATACAAAGATATGGGCTTGAACGTGAAAGGCGTTGATGCAAAAGAACAATTTTATACATCATTAAAAGGGGTGTCGGAACCTGAACAAAAACGTAAAGCAATTGGAAAAACTTTCATTGATGTTTTTGATCAGGAAGCTCACCTGGTAAAGGATGTAACATGGTTAGCAC
>Ga0224523_1000871_pt1 | contig 13985 bp, 7 predicted proteins | sample CFST50metaG_FD_182732 | JGI IMG/M metagenome (GOLD analysis project Ga0224523, IMG submission 182732) | Peat soil microbial communities from Stordalen Mire, Sweden - C.F.S.T50 | ecosystem: Environmental > Terrestrial > Soil > Wetlands > Peat | place: Sweden: Norrbotten County, Stordalen Mire...
GCAGAGGTTTTGGGTACAAAATGAAATATTTTAATCCTGATGCAACCAATGGCATTAAAATTGAATCATTATAACATGAAACGATCTGTTATGAAAACATTATTAATGATTGTAGTCTTTGTTTTGATGATTTCTGTATTCGGATGTCAGAAAGAATTATCCACAAAAAGTACCGGTAACGGCCTTGTGGGGAAATGGGAATGGGTAAGTTCAAGTGGAGGAATATCATATGTTCATTTGACACCATCTACATTGGGTTACCCCTATTGGATTGCTTTTACAAATGACAGTATGTATCAGGTGTATGCCAGGAAGATTAATGTCATGACCTCGTCTAATCGTTTTACAGTCTTTAACGCCATTTCTATTTTTACAACTCATCTACACCAGATGATGAAGGCAGATAACATGATCAGATCCAGTTTTGAAGTCCGGAATGATTCTCTGTTTATGTCTGAGGAGGTGTCTGATGGATTTAATATGATCTTTATCAGGAAATAATTCCTTGTCAGACGAGATTTATATATAACACGTAGAGACGCAAAATATTGCTTCTCTATGTGTTATATATAAATGGTTTTTACCAGGGAAGTTGTTGCCCATTATGGATGAATCCTCCACTGGGTCCGTTTTCATCGATCAGACACAAATCGACAATATTCTTTGCGCCATCTTCAATACTCATAGGAGCTTCATCACCACCCAGATCAGTCTTTACCCATCCCGGATGAGCCGAGTTCACCTTTACTTTTGTGTTTTCAAGGGCAGCTGCTAAATGAATGGTGAATTGATTCAGGGCTGTTTTAGATACATTATAAGCAAAGGGTTTTGTTGCATAAATTGGTGAGGTCTTATCGGCCTGCAAAGACAGTGATCCCAAAATACTGGATACATTTACAATTCTTCCCTGATCTGATTTAACGATTAAAGGAAGTAACTTTTGCGTGAGACCCACAACACCAAAGAAATTGCTTTCGAAAGTCTCTTTCAGAATCTTATGTGAAACCGTTTCCACTGAGTTTGAATCAGCAAATGAATCATTGTCTAACTGAATCCCTGCATTATTGACCAATACATCAAGTTGTCCAAACTTATCATGGATGTATTTATAAGCTTTATCTACTTCCTTTTCATCGGTTACATCTAACTTAATACTGTATGCTTCAATATTTTCATCTTTCAGTTTTTCAGCTGCTTCTTCTGCTTTTTTCCCTTTGCGTGCCGATACGATGACAATAAAACCGTTCTGACCTAGTTGTCTGGCTGTTTCAAAACCAATTCCTTTGTAGGAACCTGTTATTAATGCTACTTTTTTCATTATGTTTCTTTTTAAAAATATGATAATGGGACTTTTCTCTGTTTATCCCTTAAGTATAATTATATTTAATTCAGAAGTTTTTCTCTTTCCGGAATATGTTTAGTTAAGTTTTTTAAAGACATATTGATAGATAATATGGAGCATAACAAATCAAACACTGCTTTGTTATGAGAAATTGTTTCTTTTTTTCGTGTTATATGCGTTTAGAAGTTACTTTTGCAAAAAAAAACCACATCGAATGAAGCAGTTCAATAAATTAAACAACTATGTAGGTTGGATTGTATTTGCAATCGCAACTATTGTTTATTTCCTTACTATCGAACCCACTGTAAGCTGGTGGGATCCGGGTGAACACATCTCTACTGCTTACAAACTTCAGATAGGGCATCCCCCGGGAGCTCCTACTTTTGGAATGATCGGGAGACTGTTTTCATTGTTTGCCATGGGTAATGTTACAAAAGTTGCCCTGATGATCAATGCCATGTTGGCATTGAGTAGTAGTTTTACGATTTTGTTTCTTTTCTGGATCATCACCAGGCTTGCCCAAAAGATGATTACCATCAAAGACGAGATGACTACTGGACAGATGTGGTCTGTGATTGCTGCCGGATTTGTTGGCTCATTGGCTTTCACTTTTAGCGACTCCTTCTGGTTTTCGGCGGTCGAGGCCAACTTATTTGGGATGTCTTTGCTTTGTACCTCTGTTGTCGTATGGGCAATACTAAAATGGGAAGCTGAAGCAGATCAAAAGTATCATTACAGATGGATTTTGCTGATCGCCTTTGTGATTGGTCTTTCCATTGGGGTGCATTTATTGAATATCCTTACTATCCCTGCACTGGCACTGGTCTTTTATTTCAAGAAATTCAAAGCCTCTCCAAGAGGTATTATTGTTACACTATTGGGTTCTGTGGTGATTCTGGGTATAATCATGTATGTATTGATCCCCGGTGTTCCTCAGATGGCAGGTAAGTTTGAACTATTTTTTGTGAATACGATTGGTTTACCTTTCAACTCAGGCATTATTATTTATAGTATACTGCTTATCGGTTTGGTAGTTTGGGGACTCATCTATACACAACATCACAAAAGAGTGGTACTCAATACGATCATTCTTTCTTTCACGCTGTTGTTGATAGGGTATTCTTCCTTCATGATGTTGGTAGTTCGTTCCAATGCGGGTACCCCGATTAATTTTGGTGCTCCAAAAGATCCGCTCAGTCTGGTCTCTTTCCTAAACCGTGAACAATATGGGACCTGGCCACTGCTTTATGGTAATTACTATACAGCTCCGGTTGTAGGTTACAGTGCCTCTAATCCTGTTTATAAAAAGGACTTCAAGAAGGGTAATTATGTCGTTATTGATGATCAGAAAGAGGCGATACCTGTTTATGATCCTCGTTTTACAGGGTTCTTTCCCCGTATGTGGTGTACCGATCAGGACAGGCCGGGTGCCTCTGCATTCTACAAAGAGTGGGGTGGACCCGGTGAACCGATAACCGCCACGAATCAGGAAGGCAATGCGGAAACGCTCATGCGGCCTACTTTTGGAGAGAACCTGAAATTCTTTTTCAATTATCAGGTAGGCTGGATGTATATGCGTTATCTGATGTGGAACTTCTCAGGCCGGCAAAATAATCAGCAGGGTATGGGTGACAATACAAAAGGCAACTGGATAACCGGTATTCCTTTTATCGATAATAATCGTTTAGGGCACCCTCAGACGGATTTACCTGAAAGGATGAAGAATAATGGCATGGCTAAATATTTTATGTTGCCATTTCTACTGGGGCTGTTGGGTTTCTACTTCCAAATGAAAAAGGATTATAAGAATAATATTGTAGTGATACTTTTGTTCCTGATGACCGGTATTGCCATTGTGGTCTTCCTGAACCAGAAACCTTATGAACCTCGTGAACGTGATTACTCATATGCAGCCTCGTTTATGGCCTTTGCCATATGGGTCGGTCTGGGTGTGCTTTGTCTGATCGACTGGATGCAAAAGACGTTGAAATCAAAAGAGATACCTGCTGTTATCGTTGTTGGTGTCCTGGCGACTATTCTGGTACCCGGTATTATGGCACAACAAAACTGGAAGAGTCATGACCGTTCCGGAAAATATGCTGCACGCGACTTTGGGCAGAATTATCTTGTTTCGTGTGATAAACAGGGGATTCTGTTTACCAATGGTGACAACGATACTTATCCTTTGTGGTATAACCAGGAGGTTGAAGGCGTTAAAACTGATGTACGCAATGTCAATCTGGAGCTTGCAGGTGGCTCATGGTACATCCAACAACTCTATAATAAAAATTATGAGTCAGATCCTTTGCCTATAGCACTAGCCCCGGATCAATATCAACAAGGAACCAATGACGCTGTACCTTTTAACGATATGGGAATAAAAGGTGCAGTCGAACTTAAGGATATCATTGATTTTATCAAGAGCAGCGATCCCCGTACTTTTGCTACATTGGATAATGGACGTGTCTTAAAGTTCTTCCCTTCAAAACAGATCAAGATCACTGTTGATACTGCTGCCTGCTTCAGGAATGGTATCGTACCGGCTTATCTGAGAAAGAAAATGGTAGATACGATTTACTTCACGATTAAGTCTAATGTGTTGTATAAAAACGATCTTATCCTGCTTGATTTGATTGCCTCGAATAACTTTAAACGTCCGCTTTATTTCTCTGCTCCATATTCAGTTGCAAAGGCTTGTAATATAGTCCCTTACTGTTTTCAGGAAGGATGGGTATATAAGTTTATGCCTGTTAAAGCTGATACTTTAGATTTTATGAATGATTTAGGTGGAGTAGACGGACCGGGCTCTTATGATTTTTTGATGAACAAATGTAAGTGGGGTAATCTCAATGATCCAAAAGTATTCGTTGATCCTGAAAGCAAAAATAATATCGGTCGTGTTAGACAGATTGTTCAGCGGACTGCGCAATGGATGATCAGAAACGGTGATATGCAAAAGGCTAAAAACCTGTTGGCATTGAACGAGAAATATTTCCCATATTCAAAGTTCGTTCCTGAATCCTATGATCTCAGTTATGTTGATATGTATTTTCAGGTTGGAGAGAAGGATAAAGCCAATGCATTGTTGAATCGTATGCTAACTTGTTATAAAGCAGACCTGAATTATTATCACTCTTATTCAGCTCAAAGAAGAGGTGCATTTCAGGAAGATATCAGAATGGCATTTGCTGTGATGCAACAGCTCAACATGATCGCTACAAAGAATAAGGAACCTAAAGTAGCCAGTGATATTGAAAACTATCTCAATCAAAAGGTGAAGGAATTCGAATAGCCTTTTGTCGTTTACTAATATAAAGAACCTCATATAGAAAGCAATGTAAGATGCCAGATATATGAGGTTCTTTTTTTATGTAGAGTCGCCCCTGAAAATTATTAAGCTTTTATTACTTCAGGTCTGTTTCAGCAAGAAGTTGTTTGAGTTTAGTCTCTGCAACTTTCAGGTTATACTCAAAGTTGAGCAACCGTGTAAGTGAATCCTGAAAACTTTCCTCTGCCAGTTTAGTTTCAAGTGTAGTAGTCTCTCCCAAACGCAACCGTTGTATTGATATATCCAGATTCTCTTTGGTCAATGCATTATTGTTTTTCTCAATGATCAGCAAATTTCTTTGTGATTCAAAATCGGTAAGTGCATTAATCAATTCAGTATACAGGGCCAGTTTTGCATTCTCCAGACCATATTCACTTGATTTCAGTTGGATCGATGAAACACTGACTTGTCTTTTAACATTGCCACCCTGATATAATGGAATGGACAATGTACCACCAATTATAGGACCAAAAGAATTGCTGGACTTCAAAGCTGAAGCAATTCCTTCAGCATTGTTACTGTTTAAATAATTGTAACCTGCATTGAAATTGAACCTGGGTAAATACAATGTTTGCAGTTCCTTCATGCTCAGTTTTGCAATATCGACTTGTTTTTGTAAAGACATGATACTGGCATTGTTGGCATATAGTTTTTTAAGCAAGTCCTGCGTATCGGGAATATAATTGGTTTCAATAGTATCCGTGACTTCAAATTCGGAATTAATATCCCTGCTGAGCAATTGGTTAAGGGTTTTTTTAGTGTCCAGAATTACACTTTTCTGCATTAAAGCATTTTCATTATAGACATTCAGGTCAATTTGAGCCTGAAGAAGGTTTGTCTTCGCAGTATTTCCGGCGTTAAAACTCGTTTGTAGAATCTTAACCCGTTCCAGGTTATAGTTGATCACTTCATTGTCAGATGCCAGTTGTTGTTTTTGTTTGACAACATTATAATAAGCCAGGATGACATTCGAAACAGTCTGCAAGACAGTCTCCTTGTACTGTAATTCGCCCAAAGCTTCGATCTCCTGCAGTTTCTGTTTGGTGACGAACATTTTCCCTCCATCATATAACGTCCAGTTGAGCGTGATGTTAGAATTGAAAGAATTCGTACGGGAATTGTTGGAACTTGACTGGGCAACATTGAAATAAGTATCTTTTGTATTATACAACGAGATATTATCGTTAGCGTTAACAGCTACTGATGGTAACATGCCTGCGTTACCGCTTGTATTGTTTGCCTTGTCAATAGCGGCATTATTACTTGCAACTAGAATGTCATAGCTGTTTTTGAGCGCAATACTTACAGCATCGTGTGCTGTAAGTACTTGTTGTGCGTGCGCTGAAAAAAAGGTGACCAGAAATAGAGAAAGGCCTGTTATTATTTTTTTCATTGAATTCAATTTAAAAAATGTTAATGCTGTTCAGGAGTTGTTTCTTCCTGATTTTGCAATAGCGGTGTGTCTTCAGGAATTATGGTTTCCTTGATTACAATTAATTTTTTACTGGCCATCATCAAATACATTACAGGGATGACGACAAGTGTTAGAATCAATGCAAATAATAATCCACCAACGACTACTATTCCTAAAGGAACACGACTTTGTGCACCTGCTCCCAAAGCAAAAGCAATTGGAAAGGCTCCAAAAATTGTTGCCAAAGAGGTCATCAGGATGGGGCGTAAACGGGCAGCAGCAGCTTCAAAGACAGCTTCGAATTTTTCTAATCCTGCCTTGCGTTTTTGATTTGCAAATTCTACGATCAGAATTCCGTTCTTGGTTACGATACCAATCAACATGATCATACCTATTTCTGAAAAGATATTGAGGGTCTTTCCGGTAATCCATAAAGATAACATGGCACCTGCAATAGCCAATGGTACCGTACACATGATGATGAGCGGGTCACGGAAACTCTCAAACTGAGCCGCCAAAATCAGGTATATCAGGATCAATGCAAAAATAAGTGCAAATGATGTACCTGAACTGCTTTCTGAAAAGTCTCTGGATGTTCCAATTAATGCAGTTTGAAACGAGCTATCCAAAAGCTTTTTCGCGATACGGTTCATCGCAGCAATACCTTCTCCTAAAGTTTTTCCGGGAGCGAGTGCAGCAGATACTGTTGCAGCTTTATACCTGTTATAATGATACAAAGTCGAAGGGCTGCTGTTTTCCTGTAGCTTAACAATGTTGTCAAGTTGTATCAGGTTGCCTGTATTGCTTCTCACATATAAAGAACTGATGTCTGCAGGTTTGTTGCGGTCACTTCGTTCTACCTGTCCGATAACATAATATTGTTTGTCGTTTTTCAGATAATAAGCATATCTGCGGCCACTCAATGCAAAATCCAATGTACTGGCAACATCTACAAAATTCACACCTAAGTCTGTAGCCTTGAGCCTGTCAATAGTAAGATTTATTTCAGGTTTATTGAATTTCAGGTTTACATCAACATTACTGAAAGTTGGATCCTTTCTTGCTTCATCAAGGAACAGCGGTAATTGTTTTTGTATCTTATCGAAATCAAGGTTCTGCAATACGATTTGAACAGGTAAAGAAGACTGGCGGGATGTCGTAATAGTTTGTTCCTGGTTAGCAATAATCCGTCCCTGAGAAAATCTTTTATAATATTTAGTCAGATTATCATATACCTGCTGTTGTGTAACTTTACGTTCATTGGGTTCAGTGAGATAAGTCTGGACAGAACCGGTGTTTGTTCCACCACCACTTGCACCAACCCTTGTAAATACCAACCTGGCCGACTTAACACTATCCATCTGAAGTTGAGCAATTTTATCCAACACTTTGTTGGTATAATCATAGTCTGTGCCTTCAGGAAGAGTAATACTGGTACGAATAACACTATGATCTTCAAGTGGTGCTAATTCAGACTTTATTGTCTTGGATGAAATAAAGATAATTCCTAAACATAAAGCTAAAATACAGAATGTAATCCATTTACGCTTCATCACGAATCCAAGCAGTCTCCTGTATTTGGTGTCAATGGCTGCAAAGAAAGGCTCAGTTTTATTATAAAAAGCTCCATGTTTTGCTTTCCCACCTAAAAATACATTCAAAACCGGTGTTAAGGTTAGAGAAACAAAAGCAGAAATAATAACAGCGCCTGCTACAACGATCCCAAACTCCCGAAATAGTCGTCCTGTGAAACCCTGTAAAAAGATTACCGGAATAAATACAATTGCTAATGTCAAAGAAGTAGAGATAACTGCAAAGAAGATTTCACGTGTTCCCTGGAAAGCTGCAGTCCATCTGTCCATCCCCAGTTCTTTCTTCTTAAAGATATTCTCCGTCACCACAATTCCATCATCGACAACTAATCCGGTCGCCAGTACAATAGCAAGCATGGTAAGTACATTGATCGTGAAGCCGCAAGAGTACATAATGAAAAATGAACCAACGAGAGATACCGGGATATCTATCAATGGTCGGATAGCAATCACCCAGTTTCTGAAAAACAGAAAGACGATCAGGATAACCAATGAGATAGCGATCGCCAAAGTTTCAAGCACATCGGTAACAGATTGCCTTACGAATTTTGATTTATCGTATCCTACTTTTATGGATAATCCATCGGGTAAATTGTTGTTTTGTATCTGAGCAAAACGTTTATAAAACTCGTCTGCAATTTGAATATCGTTTGCACCGGGTAAGGGTATTAATGCGAGCATTAACCCATTGCTGCCATTTACTTTAACGCCTGATTCTTCGTCTTCAGGTCCCAATACTGCTTCTCCAATGTCTTTAAAACGGATGATTTGATCATTGGTTTGCCTTATAATCAGATTGTTGAAATCATCTTCTGTCAACAATCTCCCTTTAGTTTTAATGATCAACTCAGTAGCATTTCCAATGAGTTTCCCTCCGGGTAATTCAACATTTTCTCTGCTTAATACGTTTGAAACATCCTGTGCTGTCAGATTGTAGGCTGTTAATTTATCAGGTTTTAACCATAGTCGCATGGCCGGACGTTGTTGTCCGTAAATACCCACACTACTTACACCAGGTATTGTTTGAAGTTTTTCCTGTAGTACATTTTCAGCATAATCACTCATTTCGAGTGCATTCATTTTGGTGCTTTGTACAACAAGAGTTATAATAGGATCACTATTTGCATCTGCCTTTGAAACAACAGGTGGGGCATCTAAATCCTGTGGTAAGTTGCGTGATGCCTGTGATACTTTATCACGTACATCATTGGCGGCCTTTTCCAGGTCAGCATCCAGATTGAATTCAACAGTAATATTGCTACTACTGGTTGCGGAGGAAGAGGAAATAGATTTTACTCCTTCAATACCATTGATTGCTTTTTCCAATGGTTCTGTAATCTGTGATTCAATGATGTCTGAATTTGCACCGGTATATGTTGTTTGTACGTTGATAATCGGAGGGTCAATGGCAGGATATAGACGAACACCCAAAAAATTATAACCCACTACTCCAAAAAGCAAAATACATAAACTCATTACTATGGATGCAACAGGGCGCTTTAACGCGAAATCTGATACTGTCATAATGTTTTAGGTTTTTTTGCTTTCAGTAATCTTACTGTGGATTCAGGTTTTATAAACAAAATACCTGTAGTAACAAGGGTATCACCTGGTTCAAGTCCTGTTAAAACTTCAACGTTATCTTCCCTGCGAATTCCGGTAGTAATAGTTACAAATTTTGCTTTACCATTTTTTACAATAATTACTTGTTTGGTGAGTTCCTGTGGAATAACAGATTGTGAAGGTATCATCAATGCATGATCTTTCTGTTTCAGTTTGAGTTCAATGTTAGCAAATTCTCCTGGTAATAATGCATTTGACTTACCTGAAACAATAGAACGTACTTTAAGATTATTGGTGAGTGCATCAATTCCTTTTTCGGAGGCCATAACAGAAGCATCATAACTTACATCCTTACCCTGAATAGTGAACTTTAATTTTGTTCCTACATTGACTTCACTGCTATATTTACTAGGCACACTGAAGTCAAGCTTTAATTTTTGGTCTTCCCTGATAGTAGCCAAAACAGTCGTTGGGGTAACGATTGCACCCATACTGATATTCCTTAAACCAATAGTGCCATCAAAAGGAGCGACAACTTCAGTCTTACGGATCATTACATTGTCAATCTCAATATCATTTTTGACTGAGGCCAATGAAAGCGTCGTCTGGTCGTAGTCAGTCTGACTAATACCAGCTACTTTAAGTAATTCGCTTTGTCTTTTTTGCTGTTGTTCAATTATTTTTAGTTGAGTATTTGCTTTGTGAAGCTGAGCTTTTAAATCATCATCAAACAGTTTAACAAGTAGCGTACCTTTTTTAACTAATTTTCCTTCCGGTAGGTTAATCATTACTACCCTTCCGGAAACTTCAGGTTGGAGAGTAGTCGCTTCAAATGGAATTAATGTTCCTGAAACTGTGATAGTTTCCTGTAAAACAGAAGGCTTGACAATGGTCCATTCTACCGGTGGGTTGTCTTTTGATTTGTTACCTGATTGTTTTGGATCAGTCTTGCCAGATTTACATGAGCAAATGAGTGTAGCTAGTAGAGTCAGGCAAAGTAAATTCAGAAGTTTGATGTTCATAATTATTTCACTTAATTGACTTGATTGGGTTGATTCTATTATTTGAATTGTAAGGGTTTGACATTTTAATAATAGTTTTGCAAAGATATTGTTAATTATTTGCTAAATTCCACTTCACGGGTTAACTTTATGTTAAAAGTTATTCGTTCCTTAATGCTTCATTAATATGATCGACTTTTAAAAAGAGACGCGTAAGTAAAGTGATCCAAAACAGGCCATTAATTATCAATAAGACAAGTATTATTGATATTGTTTTGAAGGATACACCTGTATTTGGACTGATCAGTGAAGGTAAAATGGCAACGGTAGCGGTGATAACGCCAATGAGAATTCCAGCGCATAACAAGCCGGTATATTCATTGACAAACAATTTTAATATTAGTTTTTTTCCAAAACCTACAGCCTTGAGTAAGGCTATTTCGTTTCTCCTTTCAAGAATGCTCCTCACCAGAATAACACCCAGGCCTACTGTACCAATCAACAGTCCAAAAGCTCCCATCACAAGAAATATAGAGAGATAGGTGTTTTCAATCGAATTGAATTCGGCAAGTTTCTGAGCAGCAGGAACTATATCCCATCCATAGTCCCTGAAACTTTGTTTCAGCTCATCTTCTACTGCTTTTTCATCTGTTTTTTTACTATCTATTAAAAAGAGCGTTGACCCACTTCCGGATGGAAAGTTTGCCATGAAATATTTTTGGGCAATGATGACATGACCCTGGAAGATCGAATTAGCCAGTCCCCCGATAAGCTTTAGTTTCATCTTCCCACCATTTTCATTTTTATAGACTAGCGTGTCACCTACCGAAAGTCCCAGACCCCATTTAATTACCGTTTCATCTGCAAATGCAGGAATTACTCCTCCAGTTAGTTTCTGATTTAAAGATGACCAGGGGTTTTCTTTGTTGAGCAAGGTGGTAGATGATTCAAAAGTGAAGCGGCCATTTAACTGTTCCGGTTTTACGCCAAGAATAGCAGGATTTTTTACTCTGTTCAGGTTCAGACAGCTGGCATCGTCGCCTTCGTGTCTCATAAACTGAACGATGGGGTAGGAGCCTTCCATTTCGAAATCCTGTCTGACAGATTTATTGTTCAGATCTTTTACAACAGGTACAGTCGACTCGGCATAAGTCAGGAAGCCACCGGTACCACTTGAAAGCTGTCCGGCATCCACAAACAGATCCTGACGATTGGCACCGGTTGAGATCACGATAAAAGTGCCTATTGCAAAGAGAATGATAATATTGAGACTTCTGCTTTTATTCCTTATGGCATTCTTTAAACAGAGATTGGTAATATTAAATTGTTGTATCGATTCCTTGCCTAGCGTCCTTTTTTTGATGAATTCAAACAAAAGATCTGTATAGACGAGTAAAGAGATCAGCATCAATCCCCCTGCACTGAAAAATACAGTTGGGTTAACGTTTTGCAAATGAATGATCTGTGTGAATATTAGTGCCAAAGAGACAATTCCTGTTAGTGCTGCGATAATCCTGTTGGTTTTGATCCAGCGATTTTGGTTTCTGACTTTTGTTTTCTTTTTTGTCACTCCACCCAGTCTGCGTAAATAACGGGTAGCTAAAAAGTAAACAGTTATACTTGCTACTTCAATGCCAATAAACATCCCTGATAACAGTGTTTTCCAGTTTACAACGACATCCATCATTTCAGTCCTGACTACATCATTCCACACGCTGTTCAAAGCCGAAAAAACAAACAGACAATACACATATGCCAAACCGGTCCCAATAATGGTTCCAACGAAAGCCACAATCAGCACTTCATATAAAATGGTCATGCGGACTTTCTTCATCGATATACCCAGAAAGGTCAATGTCTTTAATTGTTCCTGCCTGCTTTCCATATTCAGTAGGAACAACAACATTATCAAAACTATACCGGCAACCAAAATAAAGAAACTGAGACCACTGAACAACTGACTGAAATCCACTCCATTTTGTGCAGCAGCATTCCCGTTTTCTCTGGCTGGATCCACAATATATCCAAGAGAAGCAGGATCAACAGACTGCTGCAATGCCCTGGCGGTTTCTTTAAGAAGATGATCTGATGTAGGGGCCGCCCACGTTAAATTCATAGCTTTGGTAGAATTATTTGCAATTCTTACCGCAGTATAAGTTCCAAACCGATTCTTCCAAAGCTCAACCCCTTTAGAATCAGATATAAATGCTTTTGGCGTTCCCTTCCATTTATTCCAATAGTCTTCATCTTTCTTCCTGATCTTTTTTAGATCGATAGGTACTCCGGTATCCCAATCCCTGCAATTGCCTGCATCGGTCATGCCCGGTAGATTGGGAATTAAGTCTTTATCAGCATAATTTCCGCTGATTTCAACAATTGCCTTTACACGAAAGGTTTCTTTTTTTTCTGTCAGTTCCTTTAAAGGACCAACCACAAAATATTTTAGATCAATATTGTCACCAGGGTTGGCTTTCAGGTCTTCGGCCAGCCATTTGTTGATGACAATTTCATTTCCTTTGAGTTGATTATCTGGTAGCGTAGAGACAAACGAATAAGGCGTGGAATTAGTTCCAAGGGTAAAACTGTTTACAAAATAGGTGATGATATATCGTTTGTCATTAGTAATCTTGTTTATGGCATCAACAACTGTAGGCTCTATAAAAACCCTTTCTGAATTTATCTGAACGCTGTTTGAGGAAGGTAGCGATTTGATGTTGAGGTTCATATCAGCCAGCGTCCAATTCTTTTGAATAGCGTCATCAATTTTCGCTTTGGTCAGAGAGGTATTGCCGCTTAATAGTAATACATTGGCCCTTTCTTTTAATCCCATCAGATTGTTGAGCATCTTCAAAGAAACGAAAGCATTGAAAGGAGCAGTCTGTGAGATGTGCAAATTGAATCTTCCCATCTTATCATTCCCGGCAATGGCTTTCACTTTCAGTCTGATGGGAACGGTATTGGCTACATCTGATACAAATGGAGTGTTGAGTGGGATCAGGCTGGCTTTCCTGATCCTGAATAATACCTCTTCACCAATTTTTATATTTAGCCGGTTAGCAAGATTAAGACTGATGATGACTTCGTCGTCAGCCAGGTTTTTGAAATAAGTATTGGTCTGAAATGTTTGATCTGCTTTTTCATTCAATCCAACCACCTGTATTTTATTGATCCTTTTCTGACCACCATCGGTGACAGCCAGTCCATCTAATAATAAGACCGGAGCAACTTTAATATTGAGTTCCTTTTCAACCCCTGTAGCAAGATTTTCAGTAAAGAAACGATCACCGGCCATCACTGTATGAGTCACTGCTCCCAGACGTAAATCAACTCCTTTGTTCAGGTTGTGTTTCACGGAATCACCCACCATCAGCGCACCGGTGATAACGGCCGTACTGATTGCTACACCCATTGCCAGTGCCAGGTTGCGTTTCCAATAATACAGCAGGTTCTTCAGGATCAGGTTAAAATAGGTCATGCCTTTAGGTTTTTTAATCTGAGTTTACCATTTCTCAATTCATAAACGGTATCCATCTTTGAAGCAAGTGCCAGGGAATGAGTGACAACCACCAATGTGACACCCAACGATTTATTGATCTCGAGTAATAACAATGCAAGTTTGCTCACATTTTCTTCGTCCAGTGCACCGGTGGGTTCATCTGCCAATAAAAGTCCCGGCTTATTGATTAGTGCCCTGACCACAGCCGCCCTTTGACATTCGCCCCCGGAAAGATGACCAGGCATTTGG